>Ga0302210_10000156_pt1 | contig 32082 bp, 33 predicted proteins | sample II_Fen_E3_2_FD_198793 | JGI IMG/M metagenome (GOLD analysis project Ga0302210, IMG submission 198793) | Peat permafrost microbial communities from Stordalen Mire near Abisko, Sweden - II_Fen_E3_2 | ecosystem: Environmental > Terrestrial > Soil > Wetlands > Permafrost | place: Sweden: Abisko... | reverse complement strand
TCTTCTCTTCATTCATATTACATGGATTTTAGTGGTATCACGACAAAAGCCTACCATTCAAATGCCACCGCAGGTTGAAACAGGCAACCCGACTTCGGAAGGTTGCCAGCCCCCTGCAAGGGCAAGTCCTTTTGAGCAGCCGAATTTATTTCGAGCATCTCAAAAGATACCTTGCTATGTTTTTGAGAACATAAAAATCCGCCTTCGGACGGATTACTGATTAGCCCCTATTCATTGCGGGTGAAACATTCTTGATGCGCTTTGTCGCTTGGGGACAAAAGTAAAGTCTTTATACATTGATTTATAAGTGGTGAAAGTGCCACTAGCTGCCATTCAAACGCCACAAGCTTCCACCAACCCGAAAAATGATACAAGCGATAAATTTTCCTTGTTTATTTGCCGATAAATTGATTGACATGACAATTTGTATGACAGTTGAGAAATATAGAAGTCAATAGATATATCAGATATATTTCCTGATTAATCAACCAATTTGTCGATAGACAAGTGTACGGACGTAAAGTGATATACGAGTAAATGGGTAAACTGATAAACAGATAAGCCTGTTGATTTATTGATTAATTTATAAGAGTATCAGTAAATTATTATGGCAGTATACACATAAACAGACAGATAAACTGATTTGCGTGTCAATTGATAAACAGATAAATAGTACTGTTTGCAAATTGACAAAACAAGATGATAATCAATTGACGTATAAACGTATAAACATGTAAATATATAAAGTAATCTATAAACTGATTGTATAATTAATTAAAAATTTAAAAAGTATGAAAGAGCCTTTATTTGCGGCTTTCTCCACCCAAAAAGGAGGAACCGGCAAGACAACCCTCACAGTGCTTGTGGCAAGCTATCTGCACTACGTGAAGGGGTACAATGTGGCAGTCCTTGATTGCGATTTTCCACAATTTAGTATCAAGGATATGCGAGAGCGTGATTTGAAAAGTATCGAGCAAAATGAACATTTCAAAGCATTGGCTTATGAGCAGTTCAAGCATTTAGGCAAAAAAGCCTATCCTATTCTGGAAAGCCGTCCCGAACAGGCGATAGAAAATGCCGGAAGATTTATCAAAGCAGGAATGCCGTTGGACTTTATTTTCTTTGATATGCCTGGAACCGTCAATAACAGCGGCGTAATCAATACAATTGCCACAATGGATTACATCTTCTGTCCGATAGTTGCCGATCGGGTAGTTATGGAAAGTTCCCTTCGGTTTGCAGTTATCGTAAACGACCACCTTATCAGTACCGGAAAATCCAATATCAAAGGATTCCACTTGCTTTGGAATATGGTGGACGGACGGGAGAAAACCGACTTGTATCACGTTTATGAAAAAGTTGCCGGAGAACTCGGTATCCCTATTCTGAAAACATTTCTTCCTGACAGTAAACGCTTCCGCAGGGAGGTTGCTGAAGACGGTACAAAAGCCATGTTTCGCTCGACCCTGTTTCCCCCGGATAAAACACTGGCAAGAGGTAGTAATATTGACAGATTAACGGACGAATTACTAACCATTTTAAAATGATAAAGAATCATGGCGAAAAAACTTCAGGTAGATGTAAATGCAGGAGAAATCATCGAATCTTTCCGTCCGGATCTACTACCTCCGGTATTCCTTTCCAACACTCCGGAAACGCGTTCCAATGAACCGGATGTGCCGGAACAGGTAGTCCAGGAAAAAGAGACTCCCGCTTCGCAGAAAGAAAAGAAAATGCCTGTTCGTGGGCAAAAAGACGTTCCGGAAAAAGAAAATGAATATTTAGAACTGTTTATTCGGGTTGCGGAAATGTCTGTCCGTTCCGGGAAACTCGTTTACGTACGAAAGGATTACCATGACCGTATCCTGCGTATTATTCGAGTCATAGGTAAAGGCGAACTGTCCTTGTCAGGATACATTGACCATGTACTGACACAACATTTTGCTCAATATGAGGAAGAGATAAAAAAACTGTATAAAAAATATTATGAGGAGGTGTACTGATATGAAACAAATAATGAAAATGAAAATTTTGAAATGGCTTTTTAATAGAAAAACCAATATGGAAAGTAAGAGGACATATTCGACATCTTTTATGAAAGCAGCAAATTTCACCGCCCGACAGGGGAAACAAGTTTGCATCCGCAAAGATTACCACGATCGCATATTGAAAATCACTCAAGTTATCGGAGGGAATGAAGTCTCCATCGCCAGTTATATGGACAATGTGCTGGCTCACCATTTTGCTACATTTCAGGGAGAAATTACCGAATTGTATAATGAACGTAAAGAAGAATCCATATTTTAATCAGAGTCTATGGAAACGCTATTAATATGCCTGCTGCTTGTGTATAATGCCTATCTGGTCTTTTACCTGCTACGTGAAAAGAAACAAGAAAGCAATCATCAGGGGAACGAAGCAGCACCTTTGATAAAGCCAACCGAAGAAATGGAGAATATTGTCGGCAAAAGCCTTTTCAAAATGGAAATGAAAACGCCAGTATCTCCCAAACAGACGCCACAAGCTGCCACTTCGGCTGAAAGTGAAGAAATTACGGATATAGATATTACTTTCGCCGACGAAACGGATCAGCAAACACCGGCACGATTACCTGATGATAAGTTGGACGAAGCATTTACCCATATTCAGATTTCGGATGTCCCATTAGCGTATGAAGAAAATGAAACGGAGGATGAGCAACCAATAACAGGCTTTGCCACCGGAGTCAGTTTTGAAGAAATCGGCGAGGCAATGATAGTAGTCAACAGTCCTGCATCAACGGAGGATGAAAGCCATCGAGCCGGACAGGTATTTACGGAGCTGGAGGGTAGCGAACTTTGTAATCAACTTATCGAAAGCTCCTCCAGTCGATCTAAAAAGATAACGGAGTTGATGGACTACTTTCTTAGTAATTTAATCTCAATGGACGGGGATATAACCGGGGAGGTAGTCCAACTCCAATATACAACCGAAATACCAACCGACATTAGCGGGTTTGACATTCGGGATTTTGTCTAACAATAAAAAAGCAAGAAACAATGAAGAAAATTGATTACGGCTAGCTTTTATGTGAGCCACTAAAATCCACCACTAAAATTCTCAGTATTTATCCGTCGGGCGGACCATCCAACCGCCCGGCACAATTCAAGAACTATTTATGACTAAGAAATCTTTTCTTTTATCGGCAGCCCTTCTTTTGGCTGCATCAGCCGCCGTTGCCCAGGGCAATGGCACGGCAGGAATCACGGAAGCAACAAGCATGGTCTCTTCCTACTTTGATCCGGCAACCAAACTTATCTATGCCATCGGAGCTGTCGTTGGCCTCATCGGAGGTGTCAAAGTCTATGGCAAATTCTCCAGTGGAGACCCCGACACCTCCAAGACAGCGGCAAGTTGGTTTGGTGCGTGTATCTTCCTAATCGTAGCGGCAACAATCCTGCGTTCTTTTTTTCTCTAAAATTATGGCAGGATATTCAATCAACAAAGGGATTGGAGGTTCAGTCGAGTTCAAAGGGCTCAAAGCACAATACCTATTCATCTTCGTGGGTGGGTTACTTGCCATCTTTGTACTCTTTGTGATCATGTACTTGATAGGGATTGCCCAGTGGTTCTGTATCGGTTTCGGAGTTATCGCTGCATCAGTATTGGTGTGGCAGACCTTTGCTCTGAACTCTAAATACGGCGAACACGGGTTGATGAAATTAGCGGCATCCAAAAGCCATCCCAAGTACATTATCAATCGACGTAAACTCTCCCGACTATTCACCACTAAAAAGAAAGAAGAATGAGAAATACATTAAGAGCTGCTACGCTCGAAAGTAAATTTCCGCTGCTTGTCGTCGAGCATGACTGCATTATCTCCAAAGATGCTGACATCACGGTAGCCTTTCGGGTGGAACTGCCGGAACTATATACGGTGACCTCAGCAGAGTACGAAGCTATACATGCTGCCTGGTGCAAAGCCGTAAAGGTGCTACCGGACTTTTCGATTGTGCACAAGCAAGATTGGTTTGTCAAGGAACATTATCAAGCGGAACTTCAAAAAGAAGATATGAGTTTTTTAAGCCGTTCCTTTGAACGGCATTTCAATGAACGTCCCTATCTGAATCATAGCTGTTTCCTGTTTCTGACAAAAACTACGAAAGAACGTAGCCGCAAGCAAAGCAATTTCAACACACTGTGCAGGGGCTTTATTATTCCCAAAGAAATCAGGGACAAGGAAACGGCTGGAAAATTTATTGAAGCATGCGAACAGTTTGAGCGTATTATGAACGATAGTGGCTTTATTCGCTTGCATCGTCTGAAAGCCGATGAGATTACCGGAACAGATGCTACTGCCGGACTGATTGAGAAATACTTCTCGCTTTCACTGGAAAATACCACCTGCTTGCAGGATATATCACTTTCAGCAGAAGAGATGCGTATCGGCGACAATTTATTGTGCCTGCATGCGCTCTCCGATGTAAAGGATTTGCCGGGTCATGTGGCAACAGATACCCGCTACGAAAGGCTTTCAACTGACAGAAGCGATTGCCGCCTGTCCTTTGCAAGTCCTGTTGGGTTGCTTCTTCCCTGCAATCATCTGTACAACCAGTATCTGTTTATTGATAACAGCGAAGAAAATTTGCAACGTTTTGAAAAGTCTGCCCGCAATATGCAGTCACTCTCCCAATATAGCCGAAGCAATTCGATCAATAAGGAGTGGATAGACGAGTATCTGAATGAAGCACACTCTTACGGACTTACTTCTATCCGTGCACATTTCAACGTCATGGCATGGAGTGATGATCGGGAAGAATTGAAACACATCAAAAATGATGTGGGTAGTCAATTGGCATCCATGGAATGTACACCCCGCCATAACACAGTGGATTGTCCAGCACTTTTCTGGTCTTCCATCCCGGGGAATGAAGCAGATTTTCCTGCTGAAGAATCATTTTACACCTTCATCGAACAAGCACTGTGTTTCTTTACGGAGGAAACAAACTACCGGAGTTCACCCAGCCCGTTCGGAATAAAAATGGTGGATCGTATCAGCGGAAAGCCTTTGCATCTGGACATTTCCGATCTACCGATGAAAAAGGGAATCATTACCAACCGAAATAAGTTTGTGTTGGGACCAAGTGGTAGTGGAAAATCATTCTTCATGAACCATATGGTCAGGCAGTATTATGAGCAAGGATCACACGTGCTGCTTGTTGATACCGGAAATTCTTATCAGGGATTGTGTGAGATGATCCATCAAAAGACAAAAGGTGAAGATGGTATCTATTTTACCTATACAGAAGAAAATCCGATTTCCTTCAATCCTTTTTATACCGATGATTATCTGTTTGACGTCGAAAAGAAAGACAGTATCAAAACCTTGTTGCTAACCCTTTGGAAGAGTGAGGACGAGAAAATTTCCAAAACAGAATCCGGTGAGTTGGGAAGTGCAGTAACGGCTTATATAGAGAAAATAAAAGCCGACAGGCATATTACTCCATGTTTCAACACCTTCTATGATTTTATGCGGGACATCTATCGTGCTGAATTAGAAAAAAGGGATATTAAAGTCAATAAAGAAGACTTTAATGTCGACAACCTGCTTACCACGCTCCGGCAATATTACAAAGGTGGACGGTTCGATTTTCTACTCAATTCAAGCAAGAACATCGACCTGCTATCCAAACGGTTCATTGTCTTTGAAATTGATGCTATCAAGGAAAACAAGGAACTTTTCCCGATAGTGACTATCATTATCATGGAAGCCTTTATCAACAAGATGCGCCGGTTAAAAGGTGTGCGCAAACAATTGGTGGTAGAGGAAGCGTGGAAAGCCATTGCATCGGCTAACATGGCTGAATACCTGAAGTACATGTATAAGACTGTCCGTAAGTATTTCGGAGAAGCCATCGTCGTAACACAGGAAGTGGATGACATTATCAGTTCGCCTGTGGTAAAAGAAAGTATCATCAACAACAGTGATTGTAAGATTCTTCTCGACCAACGCAAGTACATGAACAAGTTTGACCAGATACAGGCATTGCTCGGACTAACCGAAAAGGAAAAGTCACAGATACTTTCCATCAACATGGCTAATCATCCGTCGAGACTTTACAAAGAGGTCTGGATCGGTTTGGGAGGTACACAATCTGCCGTCTATGCGACGGAAGTTAGTACCGAGGAGTATCTCGCATACACAACCGAAGAAACTGAAAAGATGGAAGTGCTGAACCTTGCCGAAAAGCTCGGCGGAGATATAGAAGCAGCTATCAAACAGCTTGCCAAAAGCAGGAAGGACAAATCATAATATACATACATCTAAAACGAATGCATATGAATTTGAGAAAAAACCGACTGCTCATATTGAGCATCTATTTCGTGGGCGTGGCAGTCGTACTGCTGCAAGCCTGCAGCAGTACAAAAGAAGCCAACTGTGATAAACTATGTGGCAATTGGGTAAGCGTGAATAGCGAGCCCGATGTAGTGATATTCCGCGAAGGAAATATCTACAAGGTCACGGTATTCAGGCGTGCGGGCATCACTCGAACGCTCCGACCGGAAACTTTCTTGCTAAAGGAAGAAAATGGCAATTTATTTATCAACACAGGGTTTCGCATTGACATCGCTTATAACGAGGCGACAGATGTACTCACCTTCTCACCGCATGGGGACTATACCCGGGTCGGTGTAAAACATTAATCAACCACTAAAATCCACAAGAATATGAAAACAAAAATTTTGATCATTTTTAGTTTGTGCCTGCTTCTCACAGGAAAAGCAAGCGCACAATGGGTCGTCACCGATCCCACGAATCTCGCACAAGGGATTATCAACACCACGAAGCAAATTGTAGAGACTTCAACGACGGCAAAAAATATGTTGTCGAATTTTCAGCAAACAGTGAAAATCTATGATCAGGGGAAGAAGTATTACGATGCATTGAAGTCTGTAAACAACCTGATCAAAGATGCTCGCAAGGTGCAACAAACCATCCTGATGATTGGAGAAATATCGGACGTCTATGTGAATAGCTTCCAAAAGATGTTGCGGGACGATAACTACACAGTAGAAGAACTGGGAGCCATCGCTTTTGGCTACACGAAACTACTGGAAGAGAGTAATGATGTTCTGAAAGAAATGAAAGACGTAGTCAACATCACCACCCTTTCTATGACTGACAAGGAACGTATGGACGTAATAGACAAGTGCTACAACTCAGCAAAACGCTACCGGAATTTGGTCACCTATTACACAAACAAGAACATTTCGGTTAGTTACCTGCGTGCGAAAAAGAAAAATGATACGTCAAGGATATTGGCTCTTTATGGAAGTAATAACGATAGATATTGGTAATCATGATGCTACTAACCATTGATTTTGATAACCTGCACACCATCCTCCGCTCACTCTATACGGAGATGATGCCGCTTTGCTCCAACATGTCAGGGGTGGCAAAAGGTGTAGCTGGATTAGGAGCCCTGTTTTATGTGTCGGTACGGGTATGGCAATCCCTCTCCCGTGCCGAGGTAATTGATGTGTACCCGATGTTACGTCCGTTTGCGATCGGTTTTTGTATTATGTTTTTTCCAACTATTGTGCTCGGCACCATAAACGGAGTATTAAGTCCCATTGTACAGGGAACGAACCAACTGCTCGAAAGTCAAACTTTCGATATGAACAAATACCGGGAACAGAAGGACAAATTGGAGTATGAATCCATGATGCGAAATCCGGAAACGGCTTATCTGGTCAGTAACGAGGAGTTCGACAAGCAATTGGATGAACTTGGCTGGTCACCGGAGGATATGGTGACTATGGCGGGAATGTATATCGAACGGGGAATGTACAGTATGAAAAAGTCTATCCGTGATTTTTTCCGGGAAGTACTGGAATTATTATTTGCAGCTGCTGCCCTGGTGATTGATACTATACGTACCTTCTTTCTTATCGTATTGGCAATACTCGGACCGATTGCTTTTGCCATTTCCGTCTGGGATGGATTTCAAAGTACGCTCACGCAATGGATCTGTCGCTATGTGCAGGTTTATCTATGGCTTCCTGTATCGGATTTATTCAGTTCTATACTGGCAAAAATACAGGTATTGATGCTGCAAAACGATATTTCGGAACTCCAAAACAACCCCAATTACTCCATTGATGCCAGTAATAGTGTATATATTATTTTCATGATCATTGGTATTATCGGCTATTTCACCATACCGACCGTTTCCGGTTGGATTATTCAAGCAGGTGGAATGGGCAGCTATGGACGCAATATCGGTCAGACAGCCAATCGTGCAGGTGGTGTTGCCGGAAGTGTAGCCGGTGCTATGACCGGTAATGTAGCCGGTCGTCTACTGAAAAAGTAAAAAGGGCAAAACATAACATGTATGAAATTTTAAAATATAAAATTCAAAAATATGGAATTTAAAAGTTTAAAGAATCTCGAAACAAGTTTCAGGCAAATACGCCTGTTTGGAATTGTCTTCGTCTTGCTCTGTGCAGCCATCGTAGTATATACTCCGTTTGGAGTTCTTACAACTTCGCACAGAAACAACGTGAAAAGATATACGTGCTGGACGGTGGCAAATCGTTGATGCTTGCCCTTTCGCAAGACCTTTCCCAGAACCGTCCTGCAGAAGCAAGGGAGCATGTCCGCCGTTTTCACGAGCTGTTTTTCACGTTGTCTCCCGATAAAAGTGCTATTGACAACAATATAAAACGGGCTTTGCTATTGGCTGATAAAAGTGCATATAACTACTACACCGACTTTGCGGAGAAAGGATATTATAACCGCATTATTGCCGGTAATATCAATCAGGTAGTACAGGTAGACAGTGTGGTCTGCAATTTTGATCGCTACCCTTATATGGTTAACACTTATGCCCGGCAAATGATTATCCGTGAAAGCAACGTAACAGAGCGAAGCCTTATCACTACCTGTCATCTATTGAATGCCACTCGTAGTGATAACAATCCCAACGGGTTTACCATCGAAGGATTCACCATTCTTGAAAACAAGGACTTAAAAACACAGGAGAGACAACGATGAAAAAGCTACTAAAATACATTAAGAATTGGAGAAACAGACTGGATGAACGACTGCGCTGTAAATTGGAGAGCTTATCGCCCAAAATGAGGCTTGTCGTAGTCTTTGGTCTCCTCACCATATTTGCAATATGTGCCTTCTCCACGCTCGGGACTGCACTTTACCGGATTGGCAAAACTGACGGTCAGCAAATAGAAATAGAACATATCAAACAGTTAGACTTGCATCATAAGCAAGATAGTTTCAACTCTTATAAATAATATGATTATGGAAGAAAACAAGTTAGACAATACCTCCACTCCACCGAGAAAGCCTGAAAAGACTTTGACGGAAGAGCAGCGTCAAAAGCGTAAGAAAATGCTGGTCTATCCGCTTATGTTCCTGCTTTTTGCAGGTTCAATGTGGCTGATCTTCGCTCCATCTGCCAAAGACAAGAAAAAGGAAAAGCAGGGGCAGAAATTCAACACGGATATGCCAGTTCCGACCGGTACAGGTATTATTGGCGATAAGCAAAAAGCTTATGAACATGCTAAAATGGAGGATAAGCAGAAAGAACGTAACAATACAATGCAAGACCTCGCTTCTTTATTTGGTAACGGAAAAGAAACTGTGGGAAAAAGTGCTGGTTTGACAACTGCAGAAACGGGAAAACAACCGACATATGCTTCTATTGGCGGAGGAAGTTACCACCCACGTCAGACCATACTGTCCTCCACGACCGCTTATCAGACTATGAACCGGACACTGGGAAATTTCTATGAGTCGCCGAAAGAGGATTCAAAGAAGGAAGAACTTCAGCAGCGTATTGACGAATTGGAGAAACGCCTGGCTTCACAGGAAACTCCGAAATCAACCATGAATGATCAGGTCGCACTACTCGAAAAATCCTATGAACTGGCAGCAAAATATATGCCTTCAGGACAACCCGGACAGCCGGTGCAGACAAGCTCCTCCGGTAAAAAAACACATGCTGAGAAAAAACGCAATGGAAATGCGTCAAACGGGAAAATAGGGATAACTCCTGTTACACAGGTCACGACAAAACTGGTTTCGGCTCTTGCCCAACCGATGAGTGATACTGCATTTGTTACTGCTTATTCCCAATCACGCAACGTCGGTTTTTACACGGCAGTTGGTAACAGCATTTCACAGGAGAAAAATACAATTGCAGCGTGCATACACGGAGATCAGACCCTGACTGACGGGCAAACCGTCCGTCTGAGGATATTGGAACCCATGAATATAAAGGGAACCGTAGTACTTCGTAACTCCATTATTACTGGTGCAACAAAGATACAGGGCGAAAGGCTGAACATTAGCATCACTTCACTGGAATATGGAGGAACAATTACCCCTGTTGAGTTGTCTGTATTCGACAATGACGGGCAGGAAGGCATTTTTATCCCCAATTCAATGGAGTCCAATGCCATCAAAGAAGTGGCTGCCAATATGGGTTCTTCACTGGGAAGCAGCATCAATATTTCAACCAATGCAGGAGCACAACTGGCTTCCGATTTGGGTAAAGGAGTCGTACAAGGCACTTCACAGTATATCGCAAAAAAAATGCGTACCGTCAAAATACACCTAAAAGCCGGATATAAGGTCATGCTATACCAACCGGAAAATTAAATTCAATTATTAATAACGGGTATAAAAACCCAACCACTAAAATCCACAAGTAAAATGAAAAAGTTCTTTTTAATGATGGCTCTTCTAATGAGCCTGTTTGCAGTACATGCACAAGAAACAACGGGTGACCTTTACCAAGGTCTGACTAAAAAACTAACGTTTGATCGTATGATTCCACCTCACGGGCTGGAAGTTACTTATGACAAAACCGTACACATTATCTTTCCTTCGGCAGTGCGTTATGTCGATTTAGGTTCTCCCAACCTCATTGCAGGCAAGGCGGACGGAGCTGAAAATGTAATTCGGGTGAAAGCAACAGTAAAGAATTTCCGTCAGGAGACCAATCTCTCTGTGATTACCGAAGATGGCTCGTTTTACACTTTCAACGTCAAGTATGCCAATGAGCCATTGCTTCTGAACGTCGAAATGACCGACTTTATTCATGATGGTGAGGAGGTGAACCGTCCGAACAATGCAATGGAAATCTACCTGAAAGAGCTGGGAAGTGAAAGCCCGATGCTGGTGCATATGATTATGAAATCCATCTACAAGAACGACAAGCGAGAAGTGAAACATATCGGTTGCAAACGTTTCGGTATTCAGTATCTGCTGAAAGGTATTTATACCCACAACGGACTTCTGTACTTCCACACACAGATTAAGAATGCCTCCAACGTACCGTTTGACGTGGATTTTATCACGTTCAAAATCGTAGATAAGAAAGTCGCCAAACGTACTGCCATACAGGAACAGGTCATTTTTCCGCTTCGTGCTTATAACTATGCTGTCCGTATAGCCGGAAAGAAAGATGAGTGTACGGTATTTACAATGGATAAATTCACCATTCCTGATGACAAGCAATTGGTTGTAGAGCTGAATGAGAAAAACGGCGGTCGTCACCAATCGTTCACAATTGAGAATGAAGATTTGGTGCGAGCTAAAGTTATCAATGAATTAAAAGTGAAGTAATATGAGAAGGCTCTTGTTCTTTTTAGTAGCGTCGCTTGTCCTTATCGGGCAGGCGAACGCCCAACGTTGCCTCCCGGGAATGCAGGGTATTCAACTGACAACAGGTATGACGGACGGTTTTTATAATCGTGCCAATCAAAACAAAACGGGATACTATTTCGGTGCGACTCTTTCCACATATACATTAGGTGGGAATAAGTGGCTATTCGGTGGAGAGTATCTTCAGAAATACAATCCGTATAGAGATACCCGTATTCCAACATCACAATTTACAACCGAAGGTGGTTATTATATCCATGCTCTTTCCGATGCCAACAAAATATTCTTCCTTTACCTTGGTGGCTCGGCTCTTGCGGGATATGAAACCAGCAATTGGGGTAAAGAAATACTCTTTGACGGTGCACAACTGACCAATAAAGACGCTTTTATCTATGGTGGTGCAATCACCCTAGAGCTGGAAAGTTATCTTTCCGATCGTATCGTCTTATTGCTTAATACTCGTGAACGGTGTTTATGGGGAGGTTCAACCGGACATTTCCATACACAGGTCGGCGCAGGGATCAAGTTCATTCTTTAAAAATAGTGTGTATGAAAAAGATAAAATCTAGTATTGCAATGTGTGGTTTCCTTATCGCCACCCTTTTTTGTTGCGCCTCTTGTGATAACAAGTTGGATATTCAGCAGGTGTTTCCGTTTACTGTAGAAACGATGCCTGTACAAACCCAAATAGTAAAAGGTGAAACTGCTGAAATCAGGTGTGAACTCAAACGTGAAGGACTGTATGATGGAGCAACTTATACCATTCGGTATTTTCAGTCTGCCGGCAAAGGTTCCCTCCAAATGGATGATGGCACCGAGTTCAAACCCAACGACCGTTATTCGCTGGATAAGGGAATATTCCGACTTTATTATACCTCTGCATCAACGGATCAACAAACGATAGATGTTTATGTGGAAGATAATTTTGGACAGGTAAAGCAACTGACTTTCACCTTTAATAATGAAACTGAATAAAAGAAGAATAGTATATTCAAGTGAAAATCCGATGGCAGTCAGGCATCGGATTTTCTTTTTGTTTCTATTCCTCAAGGATAGTAGTCTTTTATAGCTTTTTTATTGTCTGATTTCTTTTAATTTAATGCGGATTCAAGAGGTGAGGGAGTAGAAGTTTCAATATTTATCTGCCTCTGGTTTATCCGACATTTTTTTTATGCGTTTTTCGGTCGGGTCGGTCGTTTTCGTTTCAGGAGCTTATCCTGTGTAGGGGTTAGGGCGGACAAGGTTTTTGCGATAAATACTCTCTGAACGTAGTGAAGCAGGAAGATTTTTTGCAAAACCGCTTGCGGCTTGACCTTTTCCGACCGTGAAGACCCCGTAAATACTTTCGCTCCTGAAAAACGAAATACCGACTTGAACGAGTGAAAACAATCTATTCTGGAAGTAAACGTATTACGAGGCAGATTGGAAACAGAATTCAGACATTCAAATTATAACGGGTTCTCTTCATTGGGGTTAACTCGCTGTAGAAAATAAAAACATACCGCTGTAAATGCGTAGGAAATGGCTTGGGTAGTGACTGACTGCATGAATGGAGCCTACGGAATGGAAAGGAAGGAGAGTACCGAAGCTGTGCGGTGCTGAGGTGTATACCTGAAATGAAAGCGGAATGAAATGTAAGGGTGCGAAGTGAGGTACGAACGTAGTTCCTGGAATGGAATGGGCTTGAATGGAATGTATATACCGCAAGCACAGGATAAATCAACACGGAATGTTTTTGTTTTCTGTTACAACTATAGGGTGGTGGAGGAATGAGGAAATGCACGAAGTGTTATACAACTAACAAGCTGCTGCAAGGAGCTTGACATCTGTCCCCATATTTAGAAAACCTGTTATGATTTTCATTGCTACCAGAAATTCACTTTCAATGAAAACTATAAGTGATTTTCGGGGCTTTGATTTAGGCTTGGCGGTACGCCTAGATAAAGTATAATTAACCCGTAGTGCATTTGGGATATAAGTAGCTGTGGAGCACTTTTTTCCAAATAACACTTTATTTCGTACCATTGATTCTCTATATTCTGTCTTTTTGGAATTAAATTTTCCCAATAAAGCTATTATTATCTGACTTTATTGAAAAAGGCTATAAGCCTAAAGGCTTTATTAGACTAAAAAACAGTGAAAATAAACACCAATGTGCTTTATAGGCATTCTGAGCCAAATGCACTACGGGTTAATTACTTCCGCTCTGCCTTCATGCGAATAATTGGGGCGAACTCTTCGCAGAAAATAATTACCATGAGAAATTGTAATGATTTTGCCCCTCTACTAAATTGATTCTTTATAGTTTGGTTGCGGTAAGTTTCTTCTGAAATATTTACAGGTAAGGCATATTAGAGAATTTAGAGTGCAACTAAGCAATTCCTATATTGTGATTTTAAAATACTTATCCTTTAGATGCTTAGCGACATGATCAATCTCAGGGAATAATGTTGATTCATTAATTCCTAATGCTTCGAGTTGATTTAACATTTTCTGTTTCTCTGATTTTGAAATAATATACGATTCGAAAATAAAATCAAATTTAGCACATTGTGTTTTATCATCAGATATACCAAATATGAAAAAAGCGCCTTCTTGTCTAATGATTCTTGGATTATCTAGCTTTGGTTTTACACAAAAAACCATTTCAATATGTTCACTATCAATGACGGCAGAAAAATGAGGTTTCTCTGAACGAATTTCATGAAGTAAGTATTGTATTTCACTCTTTTTATTAAAAGTAGAATTGGCTAAACCTTTAATTGATTGAATAGAAAAATCATGCGGTCTTCGAGCAATATTAGATACAACGCTAACAGTATCGCTATCATAATATTTCAATTCATCTTCTTTGATTTCAAAACGATATAATTCACCATCTTCATTCATTTGTGTTTCGTCTTTGCAAGCAAAGAAAAGTGCTACTAATGGATTAGATGTTATATCCAATAATCTTGTTGGTAACGAGTAATGCTGCATCTTGACCAGTTTCTCAAATGTCGAATTACAGTCTTTAAAGTCTGATGGACTTCGAGCAATAATGTCTTTGAAAAGTCGATTCTCATTTTTTATCAATTCTTTGTTTCTGTAAATAGACGGTTTTAATTCAAATTTACTGTTTGAATGTCCTCTATAGAATATTGATACATTTTCATTGTACGAATCATCATTAAGTTTATCAAGAATATCTAATAATGTTCTTACACTACCAATTCTTAGCTTATCTGTATTGCTGTTGTCTTGTGATAGAAATGCTTTATATGAAATTTCAAATGGAGTTAGTTTTAAAGCTTTCTTTGTTTCGTCTATCAAAGATAGATACTCACTAATTGTGGAGAATGAATATTTTAATTTTGTCTTTCTAAGATAGCTAGTTGTCTTTGAATCTAATGGTAAATAATAATCTGGCATGGAGTAGAAAAAGGAAATACTGATTTTCCCTTTTCCAACACTTTTAATCTCAAGAACCTTTTGGAATAGATCATTGTCTATCTTTTTTGTTATGACTTGTTCAAAGAGATTCCATAATTTTTCAATTTCATAATTTTTCCGAGCATATTTGTATGGAAATAATCTTACTTTCAAAGGGTGTGAAGTTGGAATACCTAAAACATCTTTCGGCACTTCGCATTTAAATTTTAGCTCTGAATGGATTTTTTGAAGTATCTCAATTCGTTTTGAGTCTAATTTGTATTTGTTGAGATAGGAAAAGAACGAAAAAGGATCTATCTCATTTAGTTGAAATTCTTCTTTATCTTCATTTACATCTTTAAAACCTTCAACCCCTATTTTTTTGAGAATTTCAATCAAGTACTGTTGTTTATTCTTTTTGGTCAATAGCCAATTTGAAATTTCTTTGTAAGTATTTATCCATGTAAATTTATCCATTGTGCTAGATTTAAATCAATAAAATAACGTTATAAATTCAACTCTAAGTTCCCTTTTATTGTCTTGAAACTATCCAAAGCACTTTGAATATTTTCAATTATTTCATCAATTAGTGCATCCGGTTCAGGTAGATTATCTAAATCGATTAAATTATCATCTTTCAACCAAAAAATATCCAGATTTGTCTTGTCGCGCGAAATAATTTCATCGTATGTAAATTTTTTCCAACGGCCATTTTCATTGCTCGTGCTCCATGTTTCTACTCTTTTACTAATATTATCAGGTTGATAACATTCAACAAAGTCTTTCAAATGTTCAGAACGTAGCGGATTCTTTTTTGGGGTATGCCTGATATTTGTGCGATAATCGTAAAACCAAATTTCTTTTGTAACAGAATCATCTGTTTTGGGTTTCTTTTCAAAAAAGAGAACATTGGCTTTCACGCCCTGAGCGTAAAATATACCTGTAGGAAGGCGCAAAATTGTATGTAAGTTTGTTTCTTCCAATAGCTTCTTCCGAATTGTTTCACCAGCTCCACCTTCGAAAAGAACATTGTCCGGGAGTACTACCGCAGCACGACCATTTTCATTGAGCATTGACACAATGTGTTGGAGGAATGCAAGTTGCTTATTACTGGTAGTAACCCAAAAATCATCCCTTAAGAAATAGCCTTCTTTATCGGCTTGCTTTTTGTCATTAGTAGGGATATCGCTACTACTAATGCCAAATGGAGGATTGGCCAACACCACATTGACTTTTTTCTTTACTCCAGCTTTTAGGCTATCTGTAACTTCAATATCAGGAGTTTCTTTTAAATCCCCGATTCCGTGAAGAAACAAGTTCATTAAGCATAAACGAGCAGTTGATTTTTCAATTTCCCAACCATGAAAAGCATCAAATTTCAAAAACTTTTTTTGGGTCTCTGTTAGTTTTTGTTGGTTTAGGTAATTTATAGCTCCCAGAAAAAAACCTCCAGTGCCACACGATGGATCAGATATAGTCTCACTTGGTTTTGGTTGGGTACATTCAACCATAGCTGAAATCACAGGACGAGGTGTAAAGTATTGACCAGCTCCACTACTTTCAGCATTTTTTTGTAATAAAGACTCATATATTTCTCCTTTAATATCAACATCTTTAGAAGTCCAGTCTTCAGCATCAATGAGAGTAATAAGTTTTTCCAACTTAGCAGAATCATGAATTTTATTTTGAGCCCCTGCGAAAATCCTTTTAAGCATACCACCAGATTCTGCAAGCTTATTTAAAATTTCTTCATAATAACCCCCAATTTCAAGTTTACTATGACCTTTTAGGGATTGCCAATTACAACCTATGGGCAAATTGAACTCATTTAGATTCTCATCTGCCATTTTGAGAAACAATAGGTAAGTTAACTGTTCAAGATAATCATTGTATCCTAAACCATCATCTCTTAAAGTGTCGCAAAACGACCATATTTTTTGTACTAAGGTATTTGTTGTCATAATTATCAATTTAAGCTGCAATACTCATAACCCATTCTATTCCTGTGCTTTTTAGGCAAGCTCTGGCTGTTGCAGAAAACTCGGATTTTGGTTTTACAAATTCTCTAAGTTGTTTTAATTTTTCCTTAATTTGCCCTTTTTTATATGCACTTGAATTTAATGCGTCTTCTTGAATCAATTTTTGCGTTTCTAAAACCAATGTTGCACATTTTACCCAGACGTCTTTTCTTGCTTCCTTTAATTTCTTACAATTTAGTTTTAAACATTTGATTGTGTAATCAGCTTGTTCATAATGCCAACCGATATTGTGAATAGGCATTATCTCTCCATTACTATTAAATGTGATTTTAAGAACATCTAACTCTTCACATGGATCAAGGAAATATATTATTTCATCTTGCCAAACATCTGTAGGAATAATTGCCTTATTTCTTGAAACAGCAAACTTGTCTCTTTTATTTACATTACCAACGCCACCACAGACTCTGTAGTTTCTCCAGTCAAAAGCAAGCCACCAGTACCCACCATAATCAACTTTATCAATACCAAAAGCTGCTTTCTTGGGTCGAAAATGGTCAACATGAAGATAGGAGTATTTATCTTTAGCCTCTGAATACCAACATTTATCATGAGAAAGTGAAAGTAGTGCAACTTTCAACTCACCCCAAAGAGCTTCATTACTATCTATAATTTGATGAACGTCGTTTATGTTAGCAGCAGCCAACAATTGATTTGTAACTGAATCAGCTCTAACCACCCAGTTCGGATCAGGGTTGAAATCATCTAAATCAATAAATCTCATAGGTTTTCCTCCTTTTCTATTTCATCTAAAATCTCCAAAGCAAGTTTGTTTTGAATTGCAAGTTCATCTTTAGAGTATCTTGTATTTGAATTTAATTTTGCTCTTTCCTTAAATGCAATTATAAATTTTTGATATAATGGATCTCTAAAAGTTTTTGAGAAACCCAAATCTTCTAATTCTCCAAAAATTTCATTTAATTCATTAGCCTCAGTATTCGATAATTTGTTTTGTTGTTGCTTAACTAATAATTCATTTCTTCTCTCTAATCGTGAAAGAGTTGTTTCATCAAGAGTCGTTGGCAATCCAAAAAGTTCACTGGTGAGAATACCCTCAACGCCAAGTCCTCTTGGATCTATATCTGGCTCAATAACAATAGTTTTCCCTCCCTCGATTTGAAATACTCTGACTTCTTCTTTCTTCAAGTTACCAATAACCAATGGGTCATGTGTATTTACCAAAATCTGAGTTGAATCAGGTCTCATAACAACATTTTCAAGATATTCAAAATATTTCCATTTCCAAATTGGATTAAGGTGGGTATCGGGTTCATCCAGTAGTATCAAGGAGTCATCATCTTTCGTGAATTTAAGGAGTCCAAGCACAGTCAAGAGTTGCTGTTCACCTTCACTCAATTCTTTAAATGTAATGCTTCCATCAACATTTTCTTTTTTTACTTTTACACGAACCTCGGAAATTAATTTTGAAATATATGTACTTTCTAGTGCTTTAAAGAACTCGGTGTTGCTTTTATAAAATTCGGCAATTTGTTTAAGCTCCTTTTTCCCCTTTACAAACAGATATAATCGTTTTTGTGGAATATATTCATTAAAGTCAGTCCTTATTCTTTCGGAGTTATAAATTGGAGCAGTAGAATTATCCCAAAGAAGTTCAAGAAATTCACGAACAAGACCTTTTGCAGTCCAGAATTTATCATCAGGATTCTTTTTTAATCCAGTTTTAGCCCATTCAGGCATTTTTAGTACAAATAAAATTGATTCAACATCTGATATGTGTAATACATCTTTTAGAAAATCAATTGAAACCTTTTCTTCATCTTCAAACGAAAAATAGGCAAGTAGCACAAAATAAGAATGTACCAATTGTACATAAAATAATTTTCTTAGAGATTCTAATTCTCCTTCATAGAAGTCTTCTTTAATTATTTTGTTGTAAAAGTTATTCTGATGTTCCCAGAATAATTCCTTTAACTTATTACTCAGCCCGGAGTAATATGTAAATACATATTTGGGAAGAAATTCATCTTTCCTCTTAAAGAAATCAGTTTTAGATATTGACTTTCCTGATTCAACCCAAAGTAGTTTACCATTTATTGTTGCTTTTTGCTGAACATGGAATTCATAACTTCCTTTTAAAAAATCAACAATAATTCTATAAACTCCAATAGTATACTCAATTTTATATCTAAAGTTGAGTTCTTTTGGAGGATCCTTTTTTAAATCTAGATATTTGAAGATTATAATTAACGCCTCAAAAAAATTGGATTTACCTGTCGCATTAGGACCTAAGAAGACAGTTTTCATCTCTTTTTCATCGAGATTAATATTAAATTGCTTTAGATTTTTAAAATCTTCTATATAAACTTTATCTATTCTCATCTTCGTGAATAAGCTTTATGAATGATTCTTTCCCTTCTCTTGGAATTTCTAAGATTGTGTTATTTTCAATCAATTTCTTTAATTGAGCGTAAAATGCATCAATATTATCTTTAAACTCGGATGACAGCCAAAGCTCTTTGGCTGGAACAGGCTTTTCAGCATCTTTTAAAATATCAATTATTGATCTATCACCTTCAATCATTTTCTTTATTTTTGGTTGTTGTTTTAAATGTGCTTTTATATTTTCTGAAATGTTTGCCTTTTCTTTGATTATTTGTTTAAGTAGTTTATTAGCTGATTCATCACCTAAATATTGTGGAGCAAGTTTACCTTCAAATGCCGTTTTTAAAATTAAATGTCTAAATAAATCTGTTTTTTTCAATCCATTGTAAATATTTTTTTCAAGATGCTCTATTAGAGTGAATTTGGATTCTATTTCTTGAATGATTATTTTTTGTTCGTTAATAGGACAAATAGGGATATAAATTAAGTTAAGATTGTATTTATTTAATTTTGGTTGAGTAGTACCTGAAATATGCTGATTTAATCGGAGTGTATTAAAATAAAAGACCAAATATTTCATTAACACTTCATTTTCATTCGTTCTAACGACGTGGGCGTGATTATTTACCCAAAATTTTCCTTCTACAATGAATGCTAACGGTTTATTTTTGCTCACTAAATTTGCTCCATCTTCACCAATCAATATGAATTTACCATCAAAAATATAATTGTCAACATAATCAATGATTTCAGTAGCTCCGTAATATGGATAAACTCCATTAATTGATTCTCGCTTACTCTTACTTAAAGGGATTCTTAGTTCATCGTAATTTTCGGAAATTGATTCAAAAGTTGTAAAAAACCAATTTGAAGGTATATTATTCTTCTGAATAAGACTTTTATCGATAAAAACAAAATCTTTATTTAACCGATTTTCTAACAGATTTAAACCGATTTTCTTTTCTGTTTTAAACAATTCGTTTCTAACTCTTCGGTTTTCATTTATATTTTGCAAGAAAGTAATTGCAGATTGAGGACTATTCTCACTTCTCCAATTCTCAGATAGCTTTCCTTCAAATGCACTTTTCAACAAAGATTGTCTATAAATTTTTAATTGTATCTGGGCTTTTTTTAATATTTTTTCTGCATGATCTAATTCACTGAGTAATTCTTCAATTTTAGCTACAATACGATTTTGTTCATTAAAAGGTGGAATTGAAATTTGCTTTTCATAAATACTATTTCTATTGATTCCGGGAATAGCAGTAGAAGAATCTAATTTGCTCAGATTCAATGTTTTTAATAAATAAAAAATAAAGTATAAATTAACCGAATCACCAATATTGATATAATATGTTGTGTCAATTGGCCAACATCTATCTTTCTCAAGATGAATTGTTCCAACTGAACCTTTTCGTCCTACAATAATAACCGGACCATTCACTAAGTATTCATCGTGATACCCAATTATCCCATTTGAACCGTATACTGGATATTTACCATTGGAATTTCTTTGCATGTGTGGTAAGGATTTACCATATTCGAGATTTAAGACATCTCCAATTGTCGCACTAATCCATCCCTCAGGCAGTTTGTATTTAATATTATCTTTTCCCATTATTCAATTTCAGCAATATTCTATAGAAATCAGCATTATATTTAGAATCTGGATTTTATGATTAGATTTTAGCTATTAAGCTGGCTTTAACTGTTTCATAAGCTTCTTGTGGATTGTAAGCTTCTCCATTACGAAGCAACAACTGTGTATCTCCCAGGAATTCATCATCAAGCATTTTTTCTTCCATATTCATCAAGAATTCTTTTTGTGTGGGGACATTGCTGCCCACGACAAAGTTCATATATTCACGATAGCAAGTAAGTATTTGGTCGAAATTCAACTCTTTTTGGGTTATGGCGGTGTATAGGTCAAATAGATCACGACCTTTACGCCGTTGGTAGAGTGCCCTGAGTTTTGTTCCCAACAATTCTTCGAGCGGATAGGTGGTGATTTCGCAAGTATCGTTGTACCATTCGCTCTCTACCGAAAAGGGAAATTTAGACCAGCCTAATACTGAGAAATGCTCTCTGCAATTTGTTTCTACCTTTAACCGAATAGGCATAACCGGTGCTATTTCGGATTCTAACCGGAAAATAAGTGTATTGTTATTTGCTTTTTGCTTTACAACAGGAACACCAAGGAAAGATAATATCTCATCACGAAGTTTATCTATGATTGGTTTTATTGGTCCGGCACTGATTTGTACTAAATCGATATCCTCTGAGTAGCGTGGTTGCGGTGAAAGATATAGCTTATGCAAGGCTGTACCTCCACGGAATGCCAGCGATTGTGCAAGGAATTCATCTTTAAATATTTCTGTAAGCCCACGACAAATAATCAAGTCCTGTTCGACTTGTTCGTTTGTTTGCCACGGGACTTTATTTCTCCACTCTTCAATAGCTGATACCGGTATCATTTTTTTATTTTAAATAGTTGATTTTTATTACTCGACTTCTCAACTCACTCATCAATTTCAATTTCAGTATTTATTATAATTTTCCATTTTCTATCTATAATCTTTTCTTCTGTCGTTTTACCAATTTTGAGGGGAATAGTTTGAAAACTACAATTGGCTTGTAACGCTTTTTCATATAGCTGATTTGCTAAATCAGGAGATTCCACAACGTTCTCTAATAGGTAGCCAAGACGTTGAATCGTTGCAGTACTGACAGTTTTGAAAAAACTATCCTGAGTTTTTGTGAAATCAAGCAACTCTGTTAGATCGTTTAATACTGTACATGCTCTATTCAACCCTCCAATTTTTTTCTCGTATTGAATAATATCTGCGGCTGTAAGAGTAGGAGAAGAAATTTTGACGTAACCAGTTTGAGTTTTACGTGCTTCGAGTAATTCATCTGCTGGAAAATTACGACGCGCCACAAATTGTAACCGAACGTTTTTTTTGTTATTGTCGCGAAGCGTAGGATGCTGAATAATTACCGAGAAGACCTGTGGCTGTTGAAGCGCAGCACCATAGAATGCAGCAGCATTAAGTAATCCTACGTAATAAGGACGTTGGATATGTTTCATTAAATGATCAATATACATAACCGGAGGTAATATTCCTTTGACAGTATATGATATTGGTACAATCACATAAAATCCTTTCCAAACAGAAATAATGCTGTTTTTTGCTGAAAGACGAGTGAGTGCACTACGAATACCAGTAGACTGGATGTTAGGGAAAGCTTCTGTAACCTGCTCCATGGAAAAGTAAAGCTTACCATTTTGTTGGAGCTTATTTATCCATTCTTTTATGCTAGAAGCAGTATTCATTTTGCAAATTTAAGATATTCTGGCTGCAAATATAATCACTTTTCGGATATTATCGCAGCCAAAATATGTTTTTCTTCAAAAACAGAGGAAATATACACATAAAAGCTCAAAATGAAAGCCGACGAACTAAGTATATCAAGGATGCGATGTAAAATAATTGATTATATCGAGAGTAATATAACTTGGAAATAATAAAATGGCTGCGATAATAACCGATTTTCGGATATTATCGCAGCCAAAATATGAAATATTGTATATAAAAGGCTCAATTCTTAGAGATATAAACTGTATCGAAGTAAAAGTAACAAAAGATCTTTTTTCGATACTTTCTTTGTAGTGGAAGTAAAACTCCAAAATTTCATGCCCAGCAAACAAGTGTAACAAAGAAGATTCCGAGGCGAAAGAAAGGTACATAAAGGATGTCGCGGTCAATTGGTAAATAAAGGAATATTCAACCAAATACAATTTGATCGTGGATATTCCGGATCAAAACGCCCGCCTTTGAATAATCTCTTCCCTATGCAATAGTTTGGCATAACAACCTTCTACTTTTGTTCCTGTATAAAAAACAAATACAGTAACTATGCCAAAACTAAACATCCCAGACCCAAACTTCTATAAATTATTGGTAGAAAATTTAAGCCCAGACAAGAAAACTGATCATACTTCCGCACAATCCTCCTGTTTGTTGTTCTTTTTTACACTTTTTTCAGTCATCCTCCATGTCCCTTTTATATTGCAGTGTAGTAAAATATCGTGTCTTATTTCCTTGTTCTTGCAATAGGTTCATTTTCTTTTACTTATTATGTTTCGAATAGCAGCATACTTACCTCTCGCCATCTCCCCCTTCAAACTACATTCTGTTAGTTTATTTCACCCGACTTAGCACAACATAAGAGGCTTCTTCATCCCCCAACCTATTGTTTTGTCGCATTCAGTCGCCAACTATACATTTTATTCATTGTAATTTGAAAAAATGATGCTACATTTGCACCGAAATCTAAAAGGGGTGTCTGAACAAACAGACTGAGATTATACCCATTGAACCTGGTCGGGTAATGCTGACAAGGGAAATTTAAGCCAACTATCCGAGGCAACATCACCCCCCTCTTCTATTTCAAATAATAAATTACAAATTAATTTTTATTTGATATGACAATCCTGATAAACAACGAACAAAAAGCGGTTCCTGATGGAACCACCGTGAACGAAGTAGCGCTTACTATCCTGCAACTTAATCCCGCAGGTATGGCCATTGCCGTAAACGACACCATCGTTCCAAAACATCTGTGGGAACAAACCCTGCTGCAAGAAAATGACAGAATGCTTGTGATCAAAGCATGTAGCGGTGGTTGAAATAAACCCTCAACCTCCGTCAGTTGACGGATAAACTATAAAGGGGAGCAAGAAAAGACGCATAAGATTTTTATACTAAACTTCATTTCAAATATAAAACCTTATAAACCCCTTCAGGGGTTGGAGGTCGTGTATTTGATAACCTCTTACCTATAAATCAAAAACACACAAAACATGATATCAACATCAAATGACATTTTTGGCAAGCCATTTCCAAACTCACAAAAGGTGTATGCAGCAGGCAAACTGCACAACATCAAAGTAGGAATGCGCGAGATAGTTCTTTCCGACACACGCCACACGGATGGAACGGTAGAGCAAAACCAGCCGATTACCGTATACGATACTTCGGGTCCTTTTACCGATCCGTCTTTCTCTATCGATTTGACCAAAGGCCTTCCACGCCTACGTGAACAATGGTTACTTGAACGCCAAGATGTTGAAGTACTCACTGATTTTACGTCCGAATACAGCCGGCAACGCATGGAGGACACAAGCCTCGATCCCCTGCGTTTCGATCATGTAAATACAAAACCGCTCCGTGCCAAAGAAGGGCAATGTGTGTCGCAATACTACTATGCCTGCCAGGGAATTATTACGCCCGAAATGGAATATGTAGCCATTCGTGAGAATCAACGTGCTGAAGAGTATTACGCCAAAACCGGAAACAATACCGACCGGGGAACTGCTCCGTTGAACTATATCACGCCTGAATTCGTGCGGGAAGAACTGGCTGCAGGAAGAGCTATTTTGCCTGCCAACATCAACCATCCGGAAGCAGAGCCCATGATAATCGGACGAAATTTCTTAGTAAAAATCAATGCCAATATAGGCAACTCCCCTACTTCATCGAGCATTGCCGAAGAGGTAGAAAAAGCCGTGTGGTCGTTCCGCTGGGGAGCAGACACCATCATGGATCTTTCCACCGGCGCCAACATCCATGAAACGCGCGAATGGATTATTCGTAATTCTCCCGTTCCGGTAGGAACCGTGCCTCTATACCAGGCTTTGGAAAAGGTAAACGGCAAAGTGGAAGATCTCACCTGGGAAATTTATAAAGATACGTTGATTGAGCAATGCGAGCAGGGCGTGGACTATTTCACCATTCATGCCGGGCTTTTGTTGCACCATATCCCCATGACGCAAAAACGGGTAACCGGAATTGTATCGCGGGGCGGGGCCATCATGGCTAAATGGTGCTTGTATCATCACAAAGAAAATTTCTTGTACACGCAGTTTGATGAAATCTGCGAGATATTGGCTAAATACGACGTGGGTGTTTCACTTGGTGATGGCTTGCGTCCGGGATGTATTGCCGATGCCAATGACCGCGCACAGTTTGGCGAACTGAAAGCACTTGGCGATCTGAATCGCATTGCCCGCAAACATTTTGTTCAGGTAATTATTGAAGGCCCGGGACATGTGCCTTTCCATAAAATCAAAGAAAACATGGACTTGCAGCTGGAGCATTGTGATGAAGCGCCGTTTTATACGCTGGGGCCATTGGTGACGGATATAGCACCCGGTTACGACCACATTACCTCTGCCATAGGCGGAACAATGATTGCAGTACTAGGTACCGCCATGCTTTGCTACGTAACACAGAAAGAACATCTGGGATTGCCGGATAAAAACGATGTACGCGAAGGAGTTGTGACATTTAAACTGGCTGCACATGCTGCCGATTTGGCCAAAGGATTTCCCGGGGTAGATATTCGCGATAACGCCATGGGCAAAGCACGCTTTGAATTCCGCTGGAAAGATCAGTTTGCCCTTGGACTCGATCCGGAGAAAGCTATGTGTTTCCATGATTCCACCTTGCCCGACGAAGGATACAAATCCACCCATTTCTGCTCCATGTGCGGCGAGCATTTTTGCTCCATGAAAGCCAGTCATGAGATTCGCGAAATGTCGGAAAAACTGGAAACAAAAGCCAGGCTGTTCAGGGAAACGGGGAGTGAAATTTATTTATGACCCCTAATCCGTCAGCTGACGGAGAACAGAAAAATGTTTTGATGGTAAAAATTTCAGTCTAACAATATTGAAAACGAAAGTAACCTTAGCCCCCCTTTAGGGGCTGGGGGTAATCTATGATACTTATCACCAATCCTCAGCAGGTTTCTAACGAAACGGAGATAATAAACGCTTTATTTGAAGAAGGGTTGGAGGTGCTTCATCTCCGGAAACCGGGTTTTGATCAGGTACAGATGTGTGAATTCATTTCAAAGATTGACCAACGATTTCATTCGCGGATCATGATACACAGCCATTATGAGTTGCTGGATTCATATAATCTAAAAGGATTGCACTTTACTGAAAAGACGAAACACCTGCTACCGGACTATGACGATGTTCAATGCACAAAGAGTATGGCTGTGCATGAGTTGGCTGAGTTGAAATCCGTACGCCCGACAATCGGTTATATTCTGTTGAGTCCGCTGTTTTCTTCTGTTTCAAAAGAAGGTTATTCAAAACAATGGGATGTTGAAGAGTTGAAACTGGAACTGGCAAAAACTCACGGTTTCGCCACAGTGGCACTCGGAGGTATCACATTGAAAAATGTAAAGACCGTGAAAGAACTGGGGTTTCAGGATTTCGCCCTGTTGGGAAGTATCTGGGAACCGGTAAAAGCAGGCTGTTCTAAGGAGCAAGCAATTGATATTTTAAAGAGATTCAAACATGAACAATGACAGACCCTATTGTTTAAGCATCGGCGGATACGACCCAACGGCCGGTGCCGGTGTTTTAGCTGATATAAAAACAGTTGAAATGCTTGGAGCGTATGGCATGGGGATTATCACGTCTAATACACTTCAAACCGACAGCCTTTTTATCGATGTTGATTGGGTCAGCATTGAAACGATCAAAAAACAACTCGAAACCCTGATGAAGACCTACGACTTCAAAGCATTAAAAATAGGATTAATTCAGAATTTCGAGATGTTGCATCAGATTATTTCCGTTGCAAGATACCTGAATCCACAGCTGAAAATTGTGTGGGACCCTATCCTGAAAAGTTCTTCGGGATTTAATTTCCATACCAAAGATGCGTTGGAACTCAATTTCCTGGAAGATAACTGTACGCTGATAACTCCCAACTGGAACGAATTTGAAACGTTGTGGGGTGCTGATCCGGAAATTCTTATCGAACGCCAACCCAAGAGTTCCATTTTATTAAAGGGAGGGCACCGGAAAGACAAGACCGGATGTGACCTGCTTTATGCCAACGGGCAGTTTTCTGAAATAGCAGGAGAACCTTTTGGCGGAAAATCAAAACACGGAACCGGTTGCGTGCTTTCGACTGCTATAACGACTTATCTGACAAAAGGCAATTCGCTGGCAGATAGTTGTACGCAAGCCAAAACGTATGTTGAACAATTCATTTTAAGTAATGATACAAATTTAGGTTATCATCATGACAACAAATAAAGAAATAGCGAAACTGCATTTTATCACACTCGATCATCCCGGCATTTCGCATGCCGACCAGGCCATACGTGCTTACAAAGCCGGATGCAAATGGGTGCAGCTACGAATGAAAGACAGTTCGGAGGAAGAAATTGAACAGGAAATAATAAAAACACTTCCTGTGGCCAATGCCAACCAGGCCATATTATTGATAAATGACAATGTGGAACTAACATTGAAAACGGGAGCGCATGGAGTGCATCTGGGGAAGAATGACATGTGTCCGGCCGAAGCCCGAAAACTACTCGGTCCAGATTTTATTATTGGAGGCACTGCCAATACACTTGAAGATATACTGTCATTGATTGAAAGAGGTGTAGACTATGTAGGTTTAGGACCGTTTCGCTTCACAACCACCAAAAAGAAACTCAGCCCGACACTTGGACGAGCCGGATACGACCATATTCTTACCGGATTAAAATCCAATCGGTTGGACATTCCGGTCATTGCCATCGGAGGCATTCTCGAAAACGATATTGAGAGTCTGAAGCAAACAGGAATACACGGCATTGCTGTAGGCGGGGCTATTGTAGCCGGTAATGCCATTGAAAGAAATATACAAAATTATCAACAATTAATACATTCTTGAAAAATGAAACCTTTAATTATTGCAGGTAAAGAGTTTAATTCACGCTTATTTACCGGTACAGGTAAATTCAGTTCCAATAAGATTATGGGAGAGGCGATACTGGCTTCTTGTTCCGAATTGGTTACCGTTGCGCTGAAGCGTGTAAATATCGGAGACGACACGGATGATATGCTCAAGCATCTTCAACATCCGAATCTGAATCTGTTGCCCAACACTTCGGGTGTCCGCAATGCAAAAGAGGCCATTTTTGCCGCACAACTTGCCCGCGAAGCATTAGGAACCAATTGGATAAAGCTCGAGATTCACCCCGATCCAAAATACCTGCTTGCCGATGGAGAAGAAACACTTGCAGCCACCCGAGCCCTTGCAAAAGAAGGTTTTGTTGTACTTCCATACATTCAGGCCGATCCTGTGCTTTGCAAAAAACTGGAAGATGCGGGCGCTGCAGCAGTGATGCCATTGGGTTCGCCCATCGGTTCCAATCAGGGATTGCAAACGCGTGAGTTTCTTCGCATCATCATCGAACAAAGTAACGTGCCGGTAGTAGTGGATGCAGGTTTAGGAGCACCTTCGCATGCTGCCGAAGCTATGGAAATGGGTGCCGATGCAGTTCTTATTAATACCGCTATCGCTATTGCCAACGACCCGGTTCGAATGGCTATTGCTTTCAAAATGGCTGTTGAAGCCGGTCGCATGGCTTTCGAGGCAAAACTGGGTGTAAAATCAACGAGTGCACATGCCAGTAGCCCGCTAACTTCATTTCTATCTTAATTCAAATTAATTATGTTTTCAGACGAATTAGAAAATATATCCTGGGAAGAAACAACCAAAAGCATCTATGCTAAGACAGCAGCCGATGTAGAACGCGCCATTCAGAAGTCAAAAGATCAATTGTCGGTGGATGATTTTATGGCGTTGATTTCTCCTGCTGCCGAACCTTATTTGGAACAAATGGCGCAGCTTGGCCGCGACTATACACAAATGCGTTTTGGGAAAACGATCTCCATGTACGTACCCTTGTACCTGACCAATTCCTGCATGAACTCCTGTGTTTATTGCGGGTTTCAGCACAGCAATCCTATTAAACGCATCATTCTTACCGAAGAGGAGATAATGAATGAACTGAAGGCCATAAAAGAAATTGGTCCATTTCAAAACCTGCTCTTGGTAACGGGTGAGAATCCGCGCGAAGCAGGTGTGGATTACATCGAAAAGGCCATTCGGTTGGCAAAACCGATGTTCAACAATTTGTCCATCGAAGTGATGCCATTGTCCACGGAAGAATACTCCCAATTGACACAAGCCGGTCTTTTTGGAGTGGTTTGCTTTCAGGAAACCTACAACAAAGCCCGTTACAATGTCTATCATCCGCGTGGCATGAAATCGAAATTTGATTGGCGCGTGAATGGCTTCGACCGGATGGGAGAAGCAGGCGTGCATAAAGTAGGCATGGGTGTATTAATCGGATTGGAAGACTGGCGTACCGATGTTACCCTGATGGCCCACCATCTTCGATACATGCAAAAGAATTATTGGAAAACGAAATACAGCGTCAACTTTCCCCGTATGCGTCCATCTGAAAATGGACATTTCCAACCCAATGTTATCATGACCGATAAAGAATATGTACAATTGATGTTGGCTTTTCGCCTGTTCGACCACGATGTGGACATTTCTGTTTCTACCCGCGAAAACAAAGAGTTTCGCAATAACATCATTCCATTAGGTGTTACCTCCATGAGTGCCGGCTCCAAAACCGATCCGGGAGGTTATGCCACGTATCCCCAGGCACTCGAACAGTTTGCCGTCAGCGATGAACGGAGTCCACAAGCCGTGGAAGATGATATCCGCAAAAATGGTTACGAAGTTGTTTGGAAAGATTGGGATGGCTGCCTGCAAAATGATTTTGTACAAAATCAACTTAATCCACAGCTATTATGACACTCACACAAGTAGAAAAGGAAAGATATAACCGCCATATCATTACAACCGGTTTTGGCGAAGAAGGGCAGCTAAAGCTAAAAGCGGCTAAAGTGTTGGTCATTGGAGCCGGCGGATTGGGCTGCCCGGTAATTCAATACCTGGTAGCAGCCGGAGTTGGTCAAATCGGCATTGTAGACGGCGACACAGTTTCACTATCGAATCTGCAAAGGCAAATACTGTACACCGAAGGGGAAATCGGACACCCGAAAGCTGCCATTGCAGCAGCTAAAATGAACGGATTAAATGCTTCGGTGGATATCCGGGTTTTTGATAAGTTCCTGACTGAAGAGTTTGCCGATCAATTATTCCCGGATTACGATTTGGTTGTAGGATGTACTGATAATTACAACTCCAGGTATTTGATCGACAGAAAAAGTAAACAACGCAATATCCCTTTTGTGCATGGAGCTATTCGCGAATTTGAAGGGCAATTATGTGTTCTTAATTACAACGGCAGTCCCTCCTATTCCGACATTTTTGGTGCCCAACCGGCAGAATTATCGAAACCCGGAGGTGTAGTGGGTGCCATTCCGGGAATCATCGGCAGTCTTATGGCAATGGAGGCAATCAAAATCATAACCGGACTGGGAAAGGTACATTCAAACAAACTTCTTTTGTTTAATGCACTGGACAATTCGTCTAATCAGATTATAATTAACCAAAATTTACCGTAAAAGTGTTAAGTAGATGATTTATAAATGATTGAACTTTCAACATAAATAATTTATTTTACATGAAGTCTAAAGACAATCAATAAAATATAAAATAACTTGATTCTGAATTCACTAAGGGCTATAATAGAATAAGGCGTTATAGATAAATCTGAACATGTAAAAGGGAAGTCATGCAAAAAACAAAGAAAGAATTGTAGTTACTCAAAAATCTCTATCTTTGTATCTATAATTTTGAGCAGGCACTAAATAGCCAGCAAAGGACTACAAAAGACAAAACGTCGTTACTAAAGCGTTACTAAGACAAATAGCTACATAGATAAACATTTGATATTTACTGGATAAAGAGGAAAAGTTCATTTCCCGTCCGTACCGCAAACACCCTATTAATCATTTGATTAGTAGGGTGTTTTCTTTTTGTGCCAAGCACTTGCCTGTGGGTCAATGTAAATATCAGGTGGAATAGAAATATTTTTGATAAAACAATCATGTTTTCTCTTTAATAAATAAACCATTACATTGATAATTTCTTCTCAGCAACTCTCCTCTAAATATCAACGACAGATACAAGTGATGTTTATAATGAACTTTATATGAATTTTATCAAATAATCATGTATAAATATCAAAAATTGATTGCCGCCTTAAGTATTGAAAAATATCTTTGCATAAAGTTATGAGACACTTAGAAAAAGCAACTTTTCTAGAAAAAACAATACATTAAAGTAGTTGGACCCAAATATTGAGGAAAAATAAATAAAAAACCGGCATGGAGCAAGGGTATCTTTCGAGTTATGCGTTATGTAGAATGTAAGAGCAATTGCCAGAATGATAATCTGGACAATTTGGAGAACTTTAAAAAATACATATAAATCTGTTATGACCCGTACGAATCAACTGTTAAGCAACTTTAGAGCCGGCAATTATACAAAGAACGATTTGAATGAATTGCTTGGCTTAATTCATTTACCTGTAGATGAAGATGCTATAGATGTGTCGATGTATTTACATTGGGATAAATGCAATGATACTGAGAGTGGTGATAAAGTAAGGTTTCAACAAATTCTGGATGAAATCCATCACATTATTAACCTGAGAGCACCGAAGACAACGTGGTCGACACGGCTTTATACCGGTTTATCGCGTGTAGCAGCCATTATTGTGATTCCATTAATGATTAGTCTCTATATGGTAATCAATCATCAAGTATCAAACACT
>Ga0302210_10000146_pt1 | contig 34055 bp, 21 predicted proteins | sample II_Fen_E3_2_FD_198793 | JGI IMG/M metagenome (GOLD analysis project Ga0302210, IMG submission 198793) | Peat permafrost microbial communities from Stordalen Mire near Abisko, Sweden - II_Fen_E3_2 | ecosystem: Environmental > Terrestrial > Soil > Wetlands > Permafrost | place: Sweden: Abisko... | reverse complement strand
ATCAAGTAGTTCAAGCCATTCTTTATCGTTTGAAAATTGGTTGTCAGTGGAGATAATTACCAATGAAACAATTTTTCAAAACAAAATACAGTTGGAACAGTGTTTATTTTCATTTTCAGAAATGGTGCAAAAATGGCAGTTGGCAACTGCTATTAGTCAAGTTTAAATCAGTATTGGACTTATCAACTATTCAGTTATATGGCACTCACACTCCTGTAAAAAGAGGTGGAGAAGCAGTCGAATACCAAGGCAGAAAGAAATGTAAAACAAGTAATATGCTTATTCTTGCTGACAACAATGGGATTCCAATTGCATCAAGTGAGCCAATAGCTGGGAATCACAATGATTCCTTTGAGCTTGTTGCTAACTTTGAAAAGATGATACGTCCACTTAAAAATAGTAACATACGTCTTGATGGTTTATTACTAAATGTAGATGCAGGTTTTGACACAACAGAATTTAGAGAATGTTGCTATAAAAACGATATTGTCGACAATATCAAACACAATAAAAAAAATGGAAAGAATGACGCTTCACTCCTTGATGATGAACTTTATAAAAAACGATTCGTAATCGAAAGAACCAATGCTTGGTTATATGGGTTTAAAGCAATTTTAGTTCGTTTTGAAACCAAAAGTTTACATTGGAAATGTCTGAATATTATAGCATTTTCTATCATTTTACTAAGACAACTTTAAACAACTTCATTTAATAAATTATTTTCTTTAGACCAATACTATCTTTGTAGAATAAAAGTCAATTTCCTAAAAAACGCAATTACATGAAAAAATACATTTCCTTATTCATCTTAATGGTTGGTATTATAATGCTTCCTGCATCTTGTAAAGACTCTGCTACAGATGTTACTCCACCAGTATTCACTACTTCTCCAGACTTATTATCATTCACTGATGTTGGAGGAAACAACACCTTAACCATAACAATGAACGGAAGTAAATGGAGCGCAACATCAGATCAATCATGGTGCACTATTTCAACCAATAGTTCTTCGAAACCAAGTACTCAAATAGCAGTTACAGCAGCTTCAAATACAACTACCACCACACGTAGTGCTAAGCTCACGTTCGTTATGGATAACAAGACCATCATCTATGTCAATATCTCGCAAGCTGCTAAAGTTGAGCTCTACCCAAGTTATAAAGATTCAATTGCACCCGATGCCACAGGCATGAGTAGTACGGCTATCCAACTTGCTGCAAAAATTAAAATAGGGCTAAATATTGGTAATACCCTGGAAGCTACCGGTGGGGAAACCGGTTGGGGAAATCCATTGATTACAAACGACCTGATTAAAGCAATAAAACTGAATGGCTTCAATGCTATTCGTTTACCATGCGACTGGAATCAATATGCCGACAAAACCACAGCAAAAATAAGCGCTACATGGTTAAACCGGGTTAAACAAGTTGTGCAATATTGTGTTGACAACGACATGTATGTTATCGTAAACATCCACTGGGATGGTGGTTGGCTCGAAAACAATTGTACCGACGCAAAAAAGGTAGAAAACAACGCAAAACAAAAAGCTTTCTGGGAGCAAATTGCGCTAACACTTCGTGGTTTCGACGAACATGTAATTTTTGCAAGTGCCAATGAACCAAATGTAGCAGATGCCACACAAATGTCCGTTCTGCTCTCCTATCATCAAACCTTTATTAATGCAGTGCGCTCCACAGGAGGAAAGAATGCTTATCGGGTCGTGATTGTACAAGGACCTAGTACTGATATTGAAAAAACAAATCAATTAATGGCTACTTTACCAACCGATAAAGTAGGCAATCGAATGATGGCCGAAGTACATTACTACACACCATGGAATTTTTGTGGCATGACTAAAGATGAAACCTGGGGTAATCAGTTTTACTACTGGGGTGCAGGTAATCACTCAACTACAGACACAGCTCATAATCCTACATGGGGAGAAGAAGCTACAGTTGATGCTAATTTCGCTCTAATGAAGAAGCAGTTTGTTGATAAAGGCATTCCGGTAATAATTGGTGAGTTTGGGGCTACAGCTCGCACCAATTTGACCGGGGATGCATTAAAACTGCATCTGGCATCAAGGGCATTTTACTTTAAGTACGTCACCAAACAAGCTATTGCCAATGGATTCTTACCATTCTTTTGGGATACCGGTGGATTAATCAATAGAACTAATTACACCGTGTCTGACCAGCAGGCGTTGGATGGTCTGATACAAGGTGCAAACGGTCTGTAAATTTAGTCCGATTCATTAAACACATCCAATGAAACTGTGGATGGACAAAAAACCATACAAACTCTTTTTTTGTTGGTTTTTCCTCGGGTTTATTTTTTTAAGGTTCTCTGAATAGTCCGATTGACAAAGTCATTTGGGCTATTCTCTTTTTAAATGGATTTGATTCCTGTTTTTGTATGAAGTTGTTTAAAGTCCAAAATAGTTCAAAAAAAGTAGTTATATGTTTGATTATCTGACAAATGATTGTTCTATTTATAGAAAATAATCATATATGATAAGCAGTAAAATAGTAAAAAAGAGTTTTGTTTTCATTTAATATTTGGTAATTCGTGGAATAATACAAAAGTAAAAGCATATCAAGTAGTTCAAGCCATTCTTTATCGTTTGAAAATTGGTTGTCAGTGGAGATAATTACCAATGAAACAATTTTTCAAAACAAAATACAGTTGGAACAGTGTTTATTTTCATTTTCAGAAATGGTGTAAAAATGGCAGTTGGCAACTGCTATTAGTCAAGTTTAAATCAGTATTGGACTTATCAACTATTCAGTTAGATGGCACTCACACTCCTGTAAAAAGAGGTGGAGAAGCAGTCGAATACCAAGGCAGAAAGAAATGTAAACAAGTAATATGCTTATTCTTGCTGACAACAATGGGATTCCAATTGCATCAAGTGAGCCAATAGCTGGGAATCACAATGATTCCTTTGAGCTTGTTGCTAACTTTGAAAAGATGATACGTCCACTTAAAAATAGTAACATACGTCTTGATGGTTTATTACTAAATGTAGATGCCGGTTTTGACACAACAGAATTTAGAGAATGTTGCTATAAAAACGATATTGTCGACAATATCAAACACAATAAATGAAATGGAAAGAATGACGCTTCACTTCTTGATGATGAACTTTATAAAAAACGATTCGTAATCGAAAGAACCAATGCTTGGTTAGATGGGTTTAAAGCAATTTTAGTCCGTTTTGAAACCAAAAGTTTACATTGGAAATGTCTGAATATTATAGCATTTTCTATCATTTTACTAAGACAACTTTAAACAACTTCTATATAATGAACCCGTAGTTTCGGGCACAAGTCGCTGTAGGTCATTTTCCACTCATAACATAATGTCTCTTTACGCTATATCCTCTTTATATAAAAACTGGAGTAGCACCGGACTTATTGCGTATTTTGGTTGGAATAAAAATATCGAAGACATTAAAGCTTATATTGAACAAGCTTTGGCAAAAATATCATTTTTTTTAAATCTCAAATAATTTGAAGTCGGCGATGATTTAGTTGATAAATATCGCCGGCTTCTTTAGCGAAATCCGCTTTGCTTTATGTCTCATATTTCCGTACTTTGCAGTCGCATTTCAGAAAAACAGGCTAAATCAAATCATTGGTATTTTCATTTCAGACGCAAATAATATTGCTCTTGTAGTATCAAAGAAATTGTAATATTACGTTGTTAATTAGCTATTGATGCAAGGTTCTGTACAGCGGCAATTTATTACTCTGAAAATCATACATTTATTTAGGTATTCAACCAGTTGTAGTACGCTGTATGAGTTCTTTAATGCAAGAATCTTTCTTCACTCGAAAATCTAATATTCGACTTTACTTGATCCAGTCTGAGATGATTAGCTGCAAGATGGGCTAATCTTCTTCCTTAAAACTCTCTACTCGAGGCTCAGAACTCGATTGGGAGTCTTTTATTCAATGCTATTAGGTTGAAATACTATTATTAGGTAAATTATATACCACCATGGAGGTATTTCAACATCTAATAATACTTCCTATATTTGCGAACTCAAACAAGTGTATTATTGTAATTTTTAAACTAAAATGGAATTCTGATTTTGCAATAAGATGCAAAATTGAATTTATAGTTGTATTTTTGCAACGTATACGATTGCTTTTACTTCCTAAAAGATAATGAAAGATAAGTTTAAACATAATAAAAAGCTCGATGAATCCAAATTGCTTATACGTCTACAACAAGGCGATGAGGATGCTTTTGCCGAATTGTTTTATGCTTTCTACGACAAATTGTTTGGGTTTCTATTGGGTATTACCCATTCTAAAAGTAGGGCAGAAGATATTGCCCAAGAGGTATTTATCAAAATATGGCAAAATCGATCCACTATAACCGATGTAGAAAATATCAATGCGCTACTTTTTAAAATTGCGCAAAATCAAGCTATCGATCAATTACGAAAATTATCTCGCGAAGCACTTGCTCATTCTGCTCATTTTGAATTAGAAAGTGAAAACAATGCTCCTGAACCTTTAGAATTGTTGATTCAGAATGAATTGAATAGTAAGATTCTTGAAGCCATTGACCACTTACCCCCTCAACAAAAAAAAGTATATACCTTGTTCAAAGAGCAAGGTATCAAGCAAGATGAAATTGCCGAACAATTGAATCTTTCTACCTCCACCATTCAAAGCCACATGAAGCTCGCAATGGGAAATATCCACAAATACCTTTCGTTAAACTACCCAGAGCTGTTAATAATAGCTATTGTAATTTCATTTTAAAAAAAATCTTCGTTTTTTTTTATGTCGACTGGATATTCGGTATCCACAGACGTCTTACAAATATCAACTAATACATAAAAGCTATTAGACAGATATTTGTGGTTAAACATTATTGTACAATAAAATGAAAAAGACCGAAATTCAAGAATTACTTGAAAAATACATCGCATCGGATTGTAATGAGCCTGAGCAGAAGCAATTAGCCGAACTTGTTGAATCGACAAGTGATGACAAGCTAGAAGTAGAGCTATTTCAACTTTTCAACATGTACGAGGCAACTTTTCATTTCTCCCAAAAAGAAAAAGAAGAAAAGCTGAGAGCAATAATGAATTCGGGAAAGCCAACTTTCAGTTTGGAAAATCGCTCAAGAAAATATTATCGAATGATTGCTTCAATAGCAGCTTCTGTTGTCATTTTGTTTTCAATCGGTTATTATTTTACTGGTCAACATGACAATTTGGCATTGAAAAGTCAGAATACTCAACATGTGCAATCTAAATTTGCAACTGCTTATATCCGAAATATTGAATTGCCCGATGGAAGTCTGGTGATACTTCAAAAAGGAAGTACGGTACAATTACAAAATAACTTTGGTGGTAAAACGCGTGAAGTTATTCTAAATGGCGAAGCTTATTTTGATGTTAAACACATAAATTCAAGACCATTTATAATCCATACAGGGAAAGTAAAAACAACTGTTTTAGGAACCGCTTTCAATATTAAAACAAAAACGGGTACCGAAGAAGTAATTGTTTCTGTAACCAGAGGTAAAGTTAAAGTAGAAAATCAGAATAAAGTACTAGCTATATTGACCAAAAATGAACAACTAAATTACAATGGGGTAAAAGAGGTTGAAGCTGTAAAAGCAGTTGAAGCAGAAAGAATTGTTACTAATTGGACAAAAGAAGATATGGTATTTAAAAATGAATCATTTGAGAATATTGTTCTTACTTTAAATAAGCGATTCGGTGTAAATATCATTATTAAAGATGATCAACTTGCTAAATCAATAATTGTCTCATCATTTAGTGGCACAGAGTCACTTTCGAATGTTTTGGATGTGCTTTGTACTTTACATTTACACACCAGTTACAAGAAAGAAAACCAAGATATTGTTATTTCTCGTAATTGAAAAAAATGCATTAAAAATAGAATATTAATAATTATAATACAGTTTGATATGAATAACAGATTAACACTAAGCAGTCTTTCTAAACTAAGACTGTTGTCGCTGGATCGACCGAGTTTTACCAAGCTAAAAAGGTTTAAACAACCTATTGTCTTTGCAATTGTGCTATTGCAGTTTGGTTTTGTTTTACCTGCATTTGCTCAGAATTTATCTCGTAAAATTTCTTTTGAGCTCAATAACCAAAGTCTGAATGTTGGCTTGGATAAATTGGCTAAAGTGTCTGGACTTCGGGTTTCGTACTTGACATCAGATATTTCTAAGTACAATAATATCACTATCGAAAAGGGAACACGAACAGCCGAAGAGACACTTAAATTGTTGTTGTCTAATACGACGCTATCATTCATAGTGAAAGATAAAAGTATACTTGTAGTTGAAAAAGCAGCCCCAAAAACTACGCCTGACAATAGACAGCGAAATGTAGTGTCTGGTATTATTACAGATTCTGAAAATAATCCACTGATTGGTGTTACCATTCGGGTAAAAGGTGAAAACAAGGGAGTAATTTCTAATTCAAAAGGAGAGTTTCAGATAGAAGCACAGGATGGAGCAGTATTAGCTCTTTCTTTTATTGGTTTTGTCCCCAAAGAAGTTCCCGTGAATGGACAGAAAGATATTCGGGTTTCGTTGGCGGATGACTTTACCATGTTAGGTGAAGTTTCGGTGGTTTCTACCGGTTACCAGACTATTCCTAAAGAAAGAGCTACAGGCTCATTTAGTACGCTATCTTCTAGTGATTTATCAAAAACCCCAACTATTAATCTTGTAGATCGTATTGAAGGGCAGGTTGCAGGTGTGAAAGTAACTAATACAGGTGCGTTGCAAATCAGAGGTAAAAATTCTTATAGTACTAAAATCGAGAGTGATCCATTGGTGGTTATTGATGGCTTTCCTTATTTGCCTATTGGTGGCGAAAATGTATTGGAAAGTCTTAATCCTGATGATATTGAACAAATTACATTTTTGAAAGATGCAGCTGCCGCTTCAATATGGGGTGCTAAGGCTGCTAATGGAGTCGTTGTTATTACAACTAAAAAGGGAAGTAAGTATAATAATACTTCAGTCAATTTCTCAACTGCGTTAACTACTTCCGGTGGACCAAAGTTGAATTATTTGAAGCAAATGACCACTGCTCAGTACATTGATTTAGAAAAGGATATGGTTGAGAAAGGGTTCATTGCAGAACCTACAAATATATATAATAGTGGCCTGGGTAACGTAAGTCAGGCAGAAACAATATTATTTCAATATAAACATGGAACTATTACGTCTGCACAGCGCGACGCAGCTTTGGCACAACTGGCTACGATAAATAATACTTCGCAGATTCAGGATAATCTATTACAAAAGGCAACAACCCAACAATATAATCTGTCTCTCTCGGGAGGAAATGAAACTAATACTTATTATGTGTCGGGTAATTATTATACAGATCAACCTATTTATAAAGGAAATATAAACAGGGGTTATTCTATTATGATGAATAATACGACTAATCTGTTTAATAAACGACTTACGGTTACGTCGGGATTAAATTTTAATAGTACAAATGACCAGTCGAATAGTAGTGCTATGACTGCTATAGGAAATACGAATATGGGTCTAAGACCTTATGATGTATTGGTAGATGCAAATGGCAATTCATCTCAATATTATATTCGTTCTACCTCGAGTGTTCTCAAAAACTATGAGAGTTTGGGTTATTTACCCTGGACTTACTCACCGGTTGATGAGCTGAACTATTCGAATACAAAAACGAATACGAATAATGCACGATTGAATTTGGCATTAAATGGGAAAGTGAATGACTGGTTGAATCTGGAAGTCTCTGGTATGGCTGAAAGAAAATTTGGAGAAACTGTTTTGTATAATGAACTTGAAAGTTATACAACCAGAAATATGATTAACAATGCCACGTCTATTGATCCCGTAAAAAAGACATTAGTGTATGGAATGCCCCTGGGAGGATATCTTAATTCAACTTACGCAAATGGTCGTAGTTATAGTTTAAGAGGACAGTTTAATATTAATAAAATGTTTAATAACATACATCGTCTATCAATGATTGGCGGTGCTGAAATCAGAGAAACTTATGCAAAAAGTTGGGGTCAAGCCCGATATGGCTACTCTTCAGATACAGGAACGGATCAGGCATACAATCCGACAGCTTACTATACTACCATCACAGGTGGCTTATCACAGATCGGCTATAATAGTGCACCTTTAGTTGAAACCACGGAACGTTTTCTTTCTTATTATTCAAATGCTTCTTATTCTTTGAAAGATAAGTATATTCTTTCTGGTAGTGCACGTTTTGATGACTATAACCTTTTAGGAGTTTCGCGGAGAAAAAGAGCTATTCCGCTATGGTCAACAGGTGCAAAATGGAATTTATACAACGAAGATTTCATGAAGAAGATTAGTTGGGTTGATCAATTAGCCTTGCGTCTAACTTATGGATTTAATGGGAATGCTCCTCGAAATTTAACCAATGTAAGTCTCATCACCATATCTTCATCAGCTAGTACGGATACCGGTCGGTCGTCGGCTACTATTGATACTCCGGCTAACCCCGATTTAGGTTGGGAAAAGACAAGAGTAGTTAATTATGCTGTTGATTTTTCATTGTTTAAAAGACGTCTGTCTGGATCAGCTGAATTGTATTTTAAACACACAACAGATATCATTACTTCAATGCCAATTAATGCTACCTACGGGTTTTCTACATTTTATTACAATACAGGAACAATGCAATCCAATGGTGTTGACCTAAATATTTCAGGGTTACCAATTTCCGGTAAAGACTGGAGCTGGACATCATCATTTAATTTCTCATACAATACCAATATGATAAGCGATAGTCGCTTTTCGAATATAACGGCAAGTACGGCCATGGGTTCAAGTACTCCTTATAATGGTTATCCTATTGATTATTTATTCGTTTATCGATGGGCTGGATTGGATAATACTGGTTTATCACAAGTTTATAACAAGGATAATCAAATTGTTAGTTCGAAAACGGCTGTTACCGATATAAAGGATTTGAAATATGCAGGAAGAAGAACCGCTCCCTATTTTGGCGGATTTACAAATGCTGTTCGGTATAAGTCTTTTGAGTTGAGTGCATTGATAACGTACTCCTTTGGTAATGTATTTTTACTACCATCTATTGATAATTATTTAGCTGCAAAAACCTTTACCGGCTTCATCGGAAAACAGGAGGATCTGGCTTCACGTTGGCGCAAAGCTGGGGATGAACTCACGACCAATGTACCTGGGCTTGTTGGTGGAAACTATCAGGGTACTAGTGTGAATCGATATAAATATTCTGACTTATTGGTGAGAGATGGTAGCTATATACGTTTACGTCAAATCGCCTTGAGTTATAATTTACCTTCTAAAATGTTGGTTGGGACGATATTTAGAAATGTAAGTATTTCGGGTGTTGTTCGTAATCTTGGACTACTGTGGGCAGCAAATAAAGATGGTCTGGATCCGGAGTACCTTTCCGCTAGTACAACAATTAATACTTTGCCGCCATCTCCAACTTATACGCTCAAACTTTCTGTAAGTCTTTAATTTAAAAAATAAACAATCATGAGAAAAATTAACAAAACAATATTGGTTGCGTTGCTGATTATAAGTGCTACTGCTTGTCGGAATTATGTCGAAGATGTGCCTTTACAAGGCGTTCGTACTCTTACAAATACCAGCGATTATCGTTTGCTCATAAACAAAGATGTTGAACCTTTGTACACTTGGCCCATTTTGAGTGGAAATGATGTGTATTTTTCGGATACTACTTTTCAAGTGGCTTATAATTCATCCAATGCTTACTATGTACCGATGTATACATGGAAGAATGTCTTTTTTGATTCGGAGACTTCTGATCAAAACTGGGATACTCCTTATGCCAAAATCTACATTTTTAATACAGTGGTTGACGGAGTAATGTCTAGCAAAAAAGGATCTGATAGTGAAAAAAGTAAGATTATGAGTGAAGCACTGGTTCATCGTGCATTTTCTTATTGGGCTTTGGTTAACATGTATGCAAAACAGTATGATGCCAGCACGGCCTCAACGGATTTAGGTGTTCCGATGCTTTTAAAACCAGATATGCAGGCCAGTCTTGCAAGAGCGACGGTAAAAACTGTTTATGACCAAATTATCTTCGATCTTAAGTTGGCAATTCCAAACCTTCCGCCATTACCGGAATATAATTTGTATCCGTCTAAAGCGGCAGCTTATGCATTGCTTGCCAGAACATATCTTTTTACGAGAAATTTTACTGCTGCTCAAAATTATGCGGATAGTGCTCTTGCGATTCAAAGTACCCTGGTAAATTATAGCAGCTATATTAATGGATCAGTAATAACATATCCGCGTAGTATAAAAAATCCGGAAATTATCCTGTCAAAAACCCAGATAGGTGGATTTTCTGTTCTTCAAATTAATCCGGAAATTATCGATTTATTAGGGACGCAGGATTTGCGCTATCAGCTTTTCACAAGAGATGGTTCTCAGTTTTGGCCAACTTTTAAAGGACGTGGATTTTATGGAGAACAATTATATACAACTTATACAGATTATAATAATGTAGGTCTCACGGTTCCTGAGATGTATCTGATAAAGGCTGAATGTCTGGCCAGAGATAATCATCCTGTAGAAGCGGTTAGTCTGGTTAATAAAATTAGGCAGAATCGTTTATTACCGGCCGATTATGTGGATTTATCAGCAAGTACTATGGAAGATGCTTTGAATATTGTAATTGATGAACGTAAACGTGAATTCTTTGGACGAGGATTCAGATGGTTCGATCAAAGACGATTAAATAAGGATGCTCAATTTGCACAAACAGTAACGCGCGTGTTTAACAAAGTAACCTATACACTTACGCCAAACAGCAATCTTTACACGTATCCTATTGGACAGAAATATATTATTTTCAATCCCGAGATTGTACCTAACCCTTAAAGTTTAGTAACCAAAAAGCCATAAAGTCTTTGATGTTTTTATCAAAGACTCTAACTGGTTATTAAAAACACAAACTGTTTTTTTTCTGTTATATATTTTACAAATCCTTTCGCCAACAATATTACTTCTAATACACAACTTTCACTAAATTCGTTTTTAAATGTACAAATTAAAATGGTTCAGTATATGTATACTGATATTAAGTTTTTCTTTCGCTGCACATGCTCAACAGGTTTCATCGCGTCTTTCAGGTTTTGATATTCCTGTGGCTGGTTCTACGCTGAGCATCCAATACAATCCTCAGGGAGGTCCTTTAGCCGCGATGGATAAGATAGCGGGTATTGTTTATATGTTCAATGATTATACCTGGCAGGTTGGAGATTTAGCTTTGTTAAACGATAATGGACTTTGGAAAGGAACGTTCGATGTTCCGAAGAATTGTGCTTTTATTGCCTTTAAAATGGTTTCTGAGGCATCAAATAATTCGGGTATTTTTGATAATAATGACGACAATGGGTTTGTTTATACTACTGTAGACGATAATAAGGGACGCCTTCCGGGAGGTGCATTGGCATGGGGGATTTTCAGAAAACCGTCGGTTGGTAAATCTATTCCCGGATATTACCAAAAATTTGACATTATGGATGAGGCTCTTGAAATGTGGGTAAGCAAAGAAATGCAGGCGTACTCGAGTAATATAACTAAATTTTTCGATAGCTTTATTGCTATGGTAAAACTTCGTTCTGGAAGTAATTTCCCGAAAGCTGCAAAGAAATTTATTCCTGTTTTTTTGAGCAATCCTCAATTGAGAGAGCCTCAGTATATGGATGTCTTAAATTTATATAAGTTTGATCTGAAGGACAGTCTGAAAGCTGATTCGTTATCAAAAGTCATATTAGATAAATATCCTAAAGGTGGAATGGTACGGTTTCTGAAATATAATGAGGTGTTTAAAATGCCGTTGGATGCCAAAAAGGTAGCTGCTTCTGAAAAGTTTTTAGAGGACTTTCCTATTCAGACATGGAAGGAAAGTTCAGAATTTAAATACCAGAAATTTATTTATCTGAATACTTACCGAAATCTGGCTTCTGCTTATTTTGCATCTAATCAGTTTCAAAAACTCATTGCTTTGATTCCGGATATGGATTTTGTTACGCTGAATGAAGTCTATCATTGGAATATTGACCGGGCTTTTAAGCTGAAATTGTTGGCGCAGGATAAAATTTATGTCATTTCCGATGCTCTGATAAATGAAATGATTAAGAAGGCAAAGGATTTGTCTTATATGGATGGAACTCGCTACTCTCCTAAACAAGCTGTTGAACAGGCACAAAAAGAACTTGATGCTAAACTATCGACACATATTGTGTTACTTAATAGTATGGCGAAATATGCTGATGCTTTAAATTATATCAACTATTTGTCCGATAAAGCTAAATTTAAAAATGCTGATGTGAATGATGCACACGTAAATAGCTTACAAAAAAACGGACGTGAAGCTGAGGTTTTAGCAGTTATTGAAAGCGGAATGAAAGCAAATGAGGTGACGGGTGCTATGTTCGATTATTTAAAAAAGGACTACATTCGTAAAAATGGTTCTGAAGTTGGTTATGATAAGTATCAGGAATCTTTAAAGTCGGCCGACAATGTAAAAGAACAAAAAGCTAATTTGAAACTGGTAAAAGTGAAAGCGACTGACTTTAAACTTTCGGGAATGGATGGACTCTCTGTCAATTCAGAAGATTTTAAAGGCAAAATTGTGGTGTTGGATTTTTGGGCAACATGGTGTTTCCCCTGCAAAAAATCGTTCCCCGGTATGCAACTTTTAGTTGATCGGTACGCAAAAGATTCCAAAGTAGATTTGTATTTCATTGCTACTATGGAAGCAGGTAAAAACTATAAGAACGATATAAGTAAATATATTAAGTCATCTAAATATGATTTTAAGGTGCTTTATGATGGTTTCAATAATGTAAGTAAAAATAATGATGCCGTATTCTCTACCTTTGTACCATTAGTGAATTCGTCTGCTATTCCGCGTAAGGTGGTGCTGAAAGATGGTTATATGCGTTATACCTCCGAAGGATATAGTGGTAGTCCAAGCTTATTGATGGACGAAATTTCGTATGTGATTGAACAATTAAAAGCAGAGAAATAGATTTTGTCGAAACAATAAGGCTTGTAAGGACAATCTGATATCAAGTTTTACAGCAAGAATAGAGCGTAATCGAAAAAACGTGCTATTCTTGTTTCACTGACATGTAATTACAAGGTATTAAATTTGCTCTTTTACCTCTGTAATGCCAAATTCAAAATAAACCAAATCGATAAAGCAATCTTTTACGGGACATTATTTTATAAAACAAATGAAAAACAACATGCTAGTCGTTGCGACTCTCCTCTTTGCGTTAGTTTGCAATTTGACAGCTCAAAAGAAGAATCTTGATGCTACGGCTTACGACCTATGGAGAAATATTGCTATTCAGGATATTTCTGGAAATGGAGAATGGGTAAGCTTTCGTTACAATTATGTAGATGCTACTCTTCAAATGAAAGAGGAACCGCTGACTTATTTGCGTAATACCAAAACGGGTGCTACATATACCTTGCCCAATGCGAGTGATTTGCATTTTTTTGATAATGGTAAATGTCTGAAATACACGATACTTGCCGCTCCCAATGCTGCCAACCCGAATGCCTTGGATTCTATTATGATTCTCAACCTGCGAACTGGAAGAAAATTTTGTTGGAAGAAAAGCTGTTATTTTAACAATAAGCCCAAATCAGGTATCATTACCTATATCGATGCTATTTCTAAAAATAATATAGCCTCTACCCGTTTGGTAGCAATGAATATTGAATCGGGTGACAGTACTGTGATTGATAATGTTGAAAACTATAGCCTTTTTGATAATGACAGATCTATCATCTATGTTCAAACACAGGGTAAAACCAAATCGTTGCTGGTTGGTAATCTTTGGGGAAAACGCTCGGTTTTATATACTGATGAGTTTGGACTACTCGGCCGTTTCTCGTTAAACAAGAAAGCTACAAGTGGTACTTTTACTGTTGCTTCCGACTCGCTGAAAAAAGCAGAACCAGATTTGTTGTATTCTTTTTCTCTTAAAGATCAAAAGTATAAACTCATAGTCGATTTTAAGAACATTAAACTGCCTGCAAATTATAAGATTCTGAGTAAACCTTACGACATTCCTGAAAACAGTAAGTTGATTTTCCCCGATGTTATGCAAACTATTAAGAGCCAGGTTTCTTGTCGGACAAAGCCTAATACCGATTTTGAACTCGAACTCTGGACCTGGGACGAAGAACTCTCGCAACGCCGCCAGCGGAAAAATGGGAATAACAATACAAGCACTAATAATCCGAAATTCATTTATCATATAGACACAAAGCAATGTGTGCAGTTAGCTTCCGAAGGCTCTGAGCGTTTACTTGTACCCGGATCTTCGGATTATAGCCATGTTATTGTTACCGATACGAAACCTTATATTCCGTTGATTGACTGGATGTACGATACTAATTTCGATTTATATCTGACCAGTGTTTCGGATGGTAAAACAACTCTGTTAGGGCGAAACTTTCACGATTATCCGGTGTGGAGTCCTAATGGAAAATATGCAGTAGCTTACGATGCTGAAGCAAAAGTGTGGTATAAGATGGATACCAAAGTTGGAAAACTGGAAAATCTATCCGATGCTATAGGTTATCCGGTTTTTGATGAAGCGCATGACTTACCCAAGGCTGCTACTGCTTACGGACTTGCCGGCTGGACCAAAGACGGTAATGGAGTGGTGATATACGACAAGTATGATATGTGGGTTGTTGATCTTACAGGAAATGCAAAACCATATTCTCTGACAAAAGGATACGGTAGAAAAAATAAATTGATATTCCGGTTGTTGGATTATGATTTTGATGAGAATCTCGACATTACAAAGGATTTGATGTTGAAATCTTTCAATGAAAAGTCAAAAGCCAAAGGAATTTATCGCCTTACAACCGCTGGTTCGGTACAAAAGTTGATGGATGGAGACTTTAATATTAGTGTGAAAAAGGTATCTGCCGATGGAAAATCTTGTATTTGGACTAAGCAAAACTATAACACATTTGGCGATTTATATTGGAGTGATATGAATTTTCGTAAACCTCTACGAATTACAAATGCCAATCCTCAGCAAGATAAGTATAATTGGGGTACAGCCAAAGTTATTAGTTGGAAAAATTATGATGGTTCGTTAAATGAAGGGCTACTTTTCCTTCCTGAAAATTACGATGCTTCTAAAAAATATCCGGTGATTGTTGATTTCTATGAAACTCACTCCAACGATCTGCGTAATTATATAGCCCCCGAGCATAGTGAGGCTACTATTAATATAGTGACTTATGTAAGTAACAATTATATTGTTTTCCGTCCTGATGTTCATTTTGCAGTGGGTGCACCGGGCGAAAGTTCCTATAATGCGGTTGTGAGTGGAACCGAAGAGTTGATAAAAAGAGGAATTGCTGATAAAGATAGAATTGGTTTGCAGGGACATAGTTGGTCTGGTTTTCAGGTAAATTATCTGGTAACAAGGACTAATATATTTAAGTGTGCAAGTCCTGGTGCCGGAGTGGTAGATATGATTTCGGATTATACTACAGTGCGTGGAACCGGAGCACCGCGTATGTTTATGTATGAAACCGGACAATGTCGTTTGGGTAAAACATTGTGGGAAGATCCACAGATGTATATAAAAAACTCACCAATTTTCAATGTCGACAAGATTCAGACACCTTTGCTTATTTTTCATTGTGATGATGACGCTGCGGTCACATTTTCGCAGGGTTTGAGTCTGTTTTTGGCTATGCGCCGTCTTCACAAGCCGGCCTGGTTGCTGAATTATAAGCACGAAGGTCATGTCCTTTCCAGTCGGGCTGCACAAATAGACTGGGAAATACGCACAAAGCAATTTTTTGGTTATTACCTGAATAATGATCCTATGCCCCGGTGGATGAAAGAAGGCATAAGTCTTCAGGAAAGGGGTATTGATCAGAAATACGATGATGCCAAATAAAATGATTTTTTCGGTTTAGTATTTATAAATTCAGGATTACAATAAAACAATTTAAAAACAATTTATGTATATCAACTCAAAACACAAACTGAGCAATACCTTATTTGCTTTTGTAATGTCGGTTCTTCTGATGTTGCCCGCTGTGGCGATGGCACAATCAAAAGTTGAATCGATACCTTTAGATCCATCGGTTGCTACGGGTAAACTTCCGAATGGTTTTACGTATTTCATTCGTCGAAATGTTGAGCCAAAAGATCGGGTTACACTTTATTTGGCTAATAAAGTTGGATCGGTACTCGAAGCTGATGATCAGCAAGGATTGGCTCACTTTATGGAACATATGAGTTTTAATGGAACTAAACATTTTCCTAAAAACGAACTGGTCAATTATCTTCAAAAAGCCGGTGTCCGTTTTGGTGGAGATTTAAACGCATACACAAGTTTCGACGAGACGGTTTATCAGTTACCATTACCGACTGATAATGCAGAGTTGCTGAAAAACGGTTTTCTGATCATGCGCGACTGGGCTCAGGATGCCACGCTAGATCCAAAAGAAATTGATAAAGAACGAGGGGTTATTTTGGAAGAAAAACGCTTGGGCAAAAGTGCTGAACAGCGTTTGCAAAATAAATATTTACCGGTTATTCTCAATCAGTCCAGATATAGTAAACGGATTCCTATTGGTACGGAAGAAATTTTAAAAACCTTTAAACCTGCCACTATTCGCAGATTTTATATCGATTGGTATCGTCCCGATCTTCAGGCTTTAATTGTGGTTGGAGATATTGATGTAAAAGCAACCGAAAAGACAATTATTCAGTTGTTTTCGGATCTGAAATCGCCGGTGCAATCTCGGGAGCGGACAAACTATACGATTCCTTTGACTGGCAAAAATCAGTTTTTTGTTGCAACAGACAAAGAACAAGCCACTACTTCGATGGAAGTTTTAATCAAACATCCCAAAAGTGCTTTAAAAACAACTGCTGATTTGCGTCAGAATATTTTGCACACGCTTTATAATTTTATTATAAATGAGCGTTTTGGAGAACTTAGTAAGCAGTCCAATCCTCCGTTCATTCAAGGTGGAAGTGCCATTGATGGGTTTCTGGCTAATCTCGACGCTGCATCTGTAGTCGTTGTAGGCAAACCGGGTGAACTGGAAAAAGGTTTTAAAGCTGCCTGGACTGAAATTGAACGTGCTAAAAAGTTTGGCTTTACGCAGACTGAACTTGACAGAGCGAAATATGCCATTCTACAGAATATGGAATCGGCTTTTAAGGAAAAAGACAAAACGAGCTCTGATCAATACGTAAAAGAATATCTCAATCTTTTTTTGAAAGACGAGGCTTCGCCGGGTATCGGTTATGAATGTGATTTTATCAAAGCAAATATGCCGGGAATAACTCTTACCGAGTTGAATGATGTGATAAAAAAATATTTGGTTGATGTAAATCGGGATATCATGATTTTGGCTCCTGAGAGCGAAACGAAAAATCTTCCTTCCGAAAAAGAAGTGAATACTTGGTTGGCCGATGTACAGCAAAGTAATATTACGGCTTTTGTTGATAAGGTGTCAGACAAACCATTGATGTCACATAAACCACTTGCCGGTAAAGTTGTTTCGTCGAAAAAATACAATGGAATCGGGGCTACAGAGCTAACACTTAGTAATGGAATCAAAGTAGAACTGAAGCCTACAGAATTCAAAAACGATGAAATAAGCTTCTATGCTTACAGTCCGGGTGGAACTTCGCTTTATACTGATGCCGAATATGAATCGGCAGCACGTGCCGCGTCATTGGTTAATGCAGGAGGTGTAGCTGATTTTAGTTTAAGCGAGTTGGGAAAATATCTTACAGGGAAAAAAGTTCGCGTATCGCCATTTATTGGTGAACGTACCGAGGGCATTTCCGGAAAAAGTTCTCCGACCGATTTTGAAACTGCTTTGCAGTTAGTATATCTGTATTTTACTAAACCCCGCAAGGATGTCGAAGTGTATAATGGATTTCTTTCGCAGGAAAGAGCTGGTTTGGCTAATCGAAACAGTAACCCGTCAGCTGTGTTTTCTGACACCATTTCAGGCTTTTTGAGTAATTACAGTGTTCGACGTACAGGACCTAGCATCGAAAAGTTAGATAAAATTAATCTCGACAGAGCTTTCGAGATATACAAAGATCGTTTTGCCGATGCCGGCGATTTTGTTTTTACATTTGTTGGAAACTTTGATCCGGAAACAATTAAACCCATGTTGGAACAATATCTGGGGGCATTGCCTACTACAAAACGTGTAGAATCTGCCCTCGATTTGGGTATTCATATTCCGGCAGGTAAGCTTCATAAATTTGTATATAAGGGTCAAGAGCAAACTTCTACAGTGCAACTTTTGTTTAGTGGTTCTTACAAGTATACCGAAGAAGAAAACAATCTGCTTGATGCTTTGTCTGAAGTAATGAATATCAAACTGCTTCAACGCCTTCGTGAGAGTGAGAGTGGCGTTTATGGCGTTGGTTGTAAGGCTAATTACCGGAAATACCCACAAAACAGATATTCTGTTGCCATCTCGTTTGGTTGCGCTCCCGAAAATGTGGACAGACTGATAAAAGCGGCTAATGAAGAAATTGAGAAAATCCGCAAAAACGGTCCTTCCCAGGTTGATGTAGATAAAGTGCTTGCTGAGGAAAGTCGTTCTATTGAAGTGGAGTTGAAAGAAAATGGATTCTGGTTGAATTATTTGACCGGTCAATTCCAAAATGATTTGAACCCGGAGCAAATTCTTTCATATAAGGACGAAATGAATAAGGTTACACCTAAAGCCATACGGACTGCTGCGAATAAGTATTTGAGCGGCGACAATTATATTCGTTTAGTATTATATCCTGAAAATAAAAATACGACAACCAATAAATAATAGTAATACGCTCCTTGCTTTAAGGAGTGTATTACTACAATAAATATATTTTTACAATAATGGTAGGCTGATAAAACTCGCATTCGGGTTGTTTCCTGCAAAAAATAATAATAAATGAAAATAGTTAGATTAGTCGCATTGATTCTGTTTCCTCTAAGTGCGTTGGCTCAAACTGCAACTTATACACTGAATGGAAAAATGAGTGGGGTAAATAATCCGGTAAAAATTTACCTGACCTACCAGTCGGGAAAAACCCTAACTGTTGATTCTGCAGTAATAAAAAAAGGCTCGTTTGAATTTAAAGGGCAGGTTGCCGATCCATTCAGAGCCAAACTGATTATAGATCATCAGGGACTTGGTGCCAAAGCTTTGAAAAATCCGGATTTGCTTTTTTTCTATATTGAAAAAGGTAAAATGTCCATTGCAGGAACCGATTCGATCTCAAAAGCTGTTATTTCGGGTTCAGTGGTTAATGCAGAAAATAAGCAGCACGATGAACTGATTGCGCCTGTTTTGGCTAAACAAAATGTATTAATGAACGAGTATTATACAGCTCCGGCGGATATGAAGAGTTCAAGAGAATTTCAGCAAGGACTGGAAGACCGTTACAATTTGTTGAATGATAAATTAAAAGAATTGGATACAAAATTTATTCAAGCCAACCCCAACAGTTTTATTTCGTTATATGCTTTAGCGGCTATTGCCGGAGGCACTGCTCCTGAAATTGAGGCTATCGAGCCCTTGCTTAATGGACTGTCCCTTCAACTGAAAAATACATTGTCGGGCAAGGGGCTTTCATCGCAAATTGCATCTCTGAAGCGACTACTTATTGGTGCTGTTGCACCAGATTTTACTCAGCCTACTGCCGATGGTAAGCTGGTTAAACTATCCGATTTTAAAGGAAAATATGTATTGTTGGATTTTTGGGCATCCTGGTGTAGACCATGTCGTGCCGAGAACCCGAATGTAGTTAAGATGTATAATCAATACAAGGATAAAAACTTTACGGTATTGGGCGTGTCGTTGGATAATGCTAAAGCGAAAAATTCATGGTTAGCGGCTATCGAGAAAGATCAACTAACATGGAACCATGTGTCCGATTTGAAAGGCTGGGAGAATGCAGCAGCTCAGTTATATTTGGTTCACGCCATTCCTCAGAATTTTCTGATTAATCCCGAAGGTGTCATTGTTGCAAAAAATCTTCGCGGCGAAGAGTTAGAGTCTAAATTGAAAGAGATTTTTAAATAATCATTCTTTTGACAGTTTGATTATTTAATCTTCATCTTTCTTAAAACTCCCTACTTGAGGCTCATAACTCGGTAGGGAGTTTTTCTATTATCAGACTTGCTTGTTTTTAGGAGTCTGAAAAGATTCAAGTCGAATAATTACTGGTAGCTTGAAAATCAGCGGATATTGCCTTTCTACTATAGTTCTAAAATGATTAATATCCCGAAAAGATGTGAATCATAACTATTTGTAGATTGAATGTCATTCTTTTATAGTAAAAAATTATATAGATGTACAGGTGTAATTCTCTTGTTTTTTGCCATTTTTCACCTTAAATGAAGTTTTAAGTTTCTATAATATCATATATTGAAGATATAGTAGTATTTTTGCAATCATACAATTAGTTTTGCTTACAAGCTCGATGAAATGGAGGAAGATTCAAAACAAATAAAACAGCAAGAAATTGAATTACTTTTACGTCTCCGTGATGGAGATGAAGAAGCTTTTGCGATTCTCTTTAATTGGTATAAAGATAAATTGTATGGTTTTCTTGTTGGTATTACGCGGTCTGAAGATAAAGCTCATGATCTGGTTCAGGATCTTTTTCTCAAAGTATGGCAAAACAGAGAGAGCCTGGTCGATGTCGGTAATCTCAATGCTTACCTGTATAGTATTGCCAAAAATCTGGCATTCGATAGTTTCCGTCGTTTCTCCAAGGAAACTTTAATTCTGGAAGAACTTTCACTGTCTGACGATACACTACCTGATCCTACGCCGGCCGATATTTTGATTGAAAAAGAATTGAGTGAAAGAATTGCTGCGGCTGTAAAAAGACTTCCCCTCCAACAACAAAAGGTATACGTGTTGCGCAAAGAGAAAGGGCTTCAACATGAGGAAATAGCGAAAATGCTCGATTTGTCTGTTTCTACCATTAAAAATCATATGAAGCGTGCTCTCGGTAACCTTCGTAAAATTATTTCTTACTCTTATCCCGACCTTTTTATTTTCTGGCTTGTTTTATTTTTGCCTTTTTTCTGAGACAAAATACCTTTGTCTCAGAAATAGTATTGTCTTTATCTGCTCAATCTGTAAAATAAGCATTTTATTTAGCTTTGAAAACACAATATTGTATTCTTTTCCTTACGAAATTTCCATCAGCCCGATATTTTTTGTCTTTTACGGATCAATGTGTTTGTTCTTGTTGTGTTGTCGCAAAGCTTGTTTTACAGTTGCTATGCACTGATAAGCTGGGAGATGGTCGGTGGCGTATTTCGAAATAATTTCCTGTCTGGTGATTTGCTTTGTACGGATACTCTGTCGGACAATCTGAGAGCCAAAATGGAATATTTTTTCTCTTTTCATGTCTTTTCTTCTCATTCTTTTCTCTTTTTCTTTTTTTTCAACTTTTTTTCAAGAAATATCAAAGCAGAGTAGACTTTTTTCTTTGTCATTCGTCTTAGCAGTATTATGTTGATAAAAAGCTTCTATTTTTGAGTATTTAGTGGCTATTTACATATTATTTAAACAGGAAACTGACAAAATGGAAAAGACTAGAATACATTGTTTGATGTTGGGGTATTTGACTTATACCTGCACACCGGAAGAACGGGCTGAACTTGCAATACTTATTTCAAAACTGTCTGATGATGACCTCTACGATACGATAGAACAAGTCTGGACCGATTTTGATTCACCCTTTCGTATGTCAAAAGAGAAAGCTATGCGTATGTTGTCCGATATTCTGAAACCGGAATCTCAGACTAACCGTTTTTTCTTTTCCCACCCGGTATCCCGAAGAATAATGCGAACAATGACTACCGCGGCAGCCATTCTGCTGATAGTTGGTATCGGTACTTTTGTTAAATATCTTACTGTAGTCACGGCTCCTTCTAAGGCTGTTTTTGCTAAAGCCATACCCCTGTCTCCACAAAAGGAGGCTGCCTATATCCGGAACCTTACTTTACCTGATGGCACGAGTGTGATCCTGAAATCAGGAAGTACGCTCTCCTTTCCCGAAACATTTCCCGGAAATACCCGCGAAGTGGTATTGAAAGGCGAGGCTTACTTCGATGTTAAACATATGAATTCAAAACCATTTATTATTCATACAGGTGCTGTAAAAACTACGGTGTTGGGAACTGCCTTTGATATCAAAGCATGGCCGGAACAAAAAAACGTAACTGTATCGGTGACTCGTGGAAAAGTAAAGGTTGAAAATGAAAAGAAACTGTTGGCTGTACTCACGGTGAACCAGTCGGTAAACTATGATCTCCGAAATGTTACAGGGGTCAAACAACAAAAGGTAAATGCCGAAGAACTGGTAAGTAGCTGGACGAAGCAGGATATGGTTTTCAATCGGACTACATTCGAATCTATTGTCAGGGTGCTGAGTAAGCGATATGGAAAGGATATAACTATCAGTAACGGTGAGCTGGCAAAAACCCTAATAACCTCATCGTTTAGCGGTACCGAGTCGCTGGAATCTATTTTGGATATTCTGTGTGCAATTAATGCGAATACGCAATATAGTTTGAGTAATAATCAAATTACAATAACGAATAAAAATCAAAACTGATAGATACAAAGAATGATAACAACCGATACATCTTAGGAATAAAAGAAAACAAAAAAAATCCCTCTGCCGTAGGAAGCTCTGAGGGATTTAGAATCATAACAATTAAAGATCAATTATTATAAATTTAGATGCAAAGATATGAAAAAAACAATTATAACTGCATTATCTAATTTGTTGCATATTCTCCGTGTTCGCAGCCCTAAAATCGGGCGGGTCTATCTGATGTTGAGTTTTATGTTGGTTGGGCAACTATTTTTAGCTGCTACAGGTTATGCTCAGACTGCAGACAGTAGAATTACTTTTGAATTGAAGAGTCTAAGCTTGGAACATGGGTTGAATGAATTGGGTAGACTTTCTAATTTACGGGTAGCCTTTACGCTACCACAAGTAGCCAAATACGATAACATTACAATAAAAAAGGGTACCAGAACGGTAAGAGAAACCCTTAATTTATTATTGCAACATACTTCACTTACGTTTCTTGTGAAAGATAAAAGTATAGTAGTTGTTGATAAAACAGTTCTAAACTCAGGATCCAATGACCAGCAAAAATTTGTAAAATCGGGTATTATAACCGACTCGGAAAATAAACCACTGCCCGGCGTTACGGTTCGTGTAAAGAATACAAACAAAGGTACAATTACAAATTATCAGGGTGAGTTTCGGGTTGAAGTAGATAAAGATGATATATTATCATTTTCATTTGTAGGATATGCAACAAAAGAGGTTTTTGTGGATGATCAGACTACTATTCGCGTATCATTGGCTGACGATTTTAAACAATTAGGAGAAGTTGCTGTTGTTTCTACCGGTTATCAAACAATACCGAAAGAAAGAGCCACCGGATCATTCGCCGTTTTAGATAGCACTTTGCTCAACCGTAGTGCATCACCCAATTTGTTATCCCGTATAAATGGTTTAGCAAGTGGCGTTTATATGGCTGCTATGACCAATCAGACTAATTATTCAACCCAAGGGCGTAGTACTTCCTATATGATTAGGGGATTAAGCACTATCAATTCCGACCAAAGTCCGTTGATTATTGTGGATGGTTTCCCTTTTCAGTCGACTTCTCCCTATTATCAGGATGTTAACAGTATAAATCCGGAGGACGTTGAGTCAATAGTAGTCTTAAAGGATGCTGCTGCAGCCAGTATTTGGGGAGCACGTGCTGGTAACGGAGTGGTGGTTATCACGACTAAAAAAGGGAAATACAATCAAAAACCGGTTGTGAGCTTTAATATAGGATTGTCAGTAACTCCAAAGCCCGATTTATTTTCAAATAGAAGCATGTCTACTTCCGATATAATTGACGTAGAAAAAAGCTTATTTAATCAGGGCTATTATGATGCATACAATAGCACGTCGCTAAACTATTCATCTATGAAACCGGTAAGTCAGGTGATAAGTATGTTGAATGCGGTTAAAAATGGAACTATGACTCAACAACAAGCCGATGCGCGTATAGCAGCTTTGTCTAAGATAGATGTTCGGAATGATATTTTAAAGAATTTTTATCAAACTGCCATTGGTCAGAAATACAACGTCAATGTGCGTGGGGGAGCCGATAAATATAAATATTATTTATCAGTAGGGCACGAAGATAACCAAGGAGTCAGCTTTGATTATCAAAAAAGAACCAGTCTAAATATAACCAATAGCTTTTCTCCCATCAAGAATTTAGAAATCTCCCTGCCAATTTCATATACCAATAATGCTACCGGAACGAATAAGGGAAGTTACGGTTCATTCAGCCCGTATACACAGCTAACTGATGCAAATGGAAATTCGCAAAACGTCATTTTTGGTGGAGGCTATAGCGATCAGCTTATTCAAAGAGCAACAACTGCAGGTTTGTATAATATGAGCTTTAACCCAATCGAACAGTTTAATGCCAGTCAGTACAACCATAGTACAACAACAATGCTGACATTAAACCCCAGCATAAAATATACTTTACCGATCGGACTTAGTGCTGAATTGACCTATCACTACAGTAAAACCTTAACAAATAACGAAAAATTCCAAAGTGATTCTGTTTGGAATGTAAAAAATCTAGTCAATTCATACACCCAGATTGCTTACGATGGTTCGGTTAGTTATCCGATTAACCGTGGAGGTACTTTGGACGAGAGAACCGATGAACAAACGGATATCAGCTTAAGAGCTGTAATTGGTTATAATCACAAGTTTGGATCCGATCATCAGGTAGACGCTATTGCCGGATATGAAAGAAGCGAAACTCATATCAATAGCAATTATAATGGGTGGTATGGTTATAATCCTAATTTAGGAATCCTTCAATCGAGTGTAGATAACAATAGCTATTACGATAATCCATATTATTCAACATTACTGGATGAAACTGTCCCTTATTCAACGCAAATATCTACCATACAAAATGGAGTAACACGACAGTATACGGCATTTATCTCTTATTTTACCAACGCAAGTTATACTTATAAAAACCGTTATACACTTTCAGGAAGTGCGCGTGTTGACATGGCCAACCTGTTCGGGGTTAAAGCGAATAATAAAAGAAAGGTATTGTGGAGTGCCGGTGGAGGTTGGAGGATTGATCAGGAGCCATTTTATGGTGTAGATTGGTTGCCAAGATTAAAACTTCGCACTACTATTGGTTACCAGGGGAATGTCCCGAGCTTTAATGTTCAGTCGCTTTCTACTATTACTTATCAATCTTCTGAAACAAATTCTTCGGGTTTACCTTATGCTGTATTGAACAATCTGCCGAATCCGAATTTGCGTTGGGAGCAAACCAGACAAGTTAATCTGGCTCTTGATTTCGGATTGAAAAATAATATTGTGACTGGTTCGGTTGAGTATTACGCTAAAAAAGGAACAGATTTAATCGGTACTTATAGTGTTGATCCTACTACGGGTACAACTTTTAAAACAGGAAATATCGCTAGTATGAAAGGGAGTGGTGTTGATGTGATGTTGACTTCTAAAAATATAGAAACAAAAGACTTTAAGTGGGGTACCAGAATCTTGTTTAGTCATAATTCCGATGAAGTTACCAATTATTTTTTATCTAATTCATTCTTTTTATTGCCGTACAACTCAATGCCATATGTGGTTGGGAAACCGGTAAATGGACTGTATAGTTATAAATGGTCGGGACTGGATCCATTGACAGGTGATCCTCGCGGCTACGATTCAAAAGGAAATATAAGCACTGATTATTCCGATATTCTCAATAATACAACCAAAGATAATATCGTTTATAATGGACCGGCAAATCCAACAATATTCGGATCGGTAATGAATAATTTTTCGTATAAAGGATTCAATCTTTCTGCTAATATAACCTATGAAGCCGGTTTCTATATTCGTGTTCCTTCCATTAGTTATTATGATCTGTTTGGAACGAATATGGTAACATCTACCGGAGATCTTGACTATGCTAAACGCTGGCAAAAACCGGGAGATGAAGCATTCACAAATATCCCATCGATGCCGACTGTGGCTAACAATAATAACGATAGAGATAATTTTTATAGATACTCATCTGCTTTGGTTGCAAAAGGTGATAATATCCGTTTGCAGGATATTTCTCTGAGTTATGACATTAATAATGTAAAAGTGATTAATTCGATATTTAGTAGTTTCCAAATTTATACTTATTATCTGTCTAACATTCGTTTATGGAGAGCTGCAAACTATCAGGAACAACGCCCTGCTCAAACGATCTCGTTTGGTATTCGTGCAACAATCAAATAACTAATTTTTATATATACTGTTATGAAAATAAAATATAAATATATTCTGTACTTGTTGGTTATTGCATTATCTTCTTGTAGTGAAGATATTCTTAATAAGAAACAAGATGCAGCAACAGCATCGCCATCGTCAATCAGTGATTATCAATATCTCTTGGATGGCATAGAGGGTGGAATTATTAATAATGCTCCCGGGTTATACTCATTCCGTAGTTTTGGTAATTATCTTTCGGATGAGTCTTATGCTACCGATGCAAATTACGCTACCTATTTTAGCAAAAAAAATCTTGAAAAAGGGGTTCTTACCTGGGACAATAGTTTAATGTTTAATGGACTGAGTTCGCTTTTCGAATGGGATAAGCAATATAAGACCATTCTGTATGCCAATGTCGCATTAGAGGGTGTTAATTCTATTTCACCATCAAACTCAGAAAAGGCGGCTTGGAATACGGTGAAAGGAACGGCTCTGTTTATAAGAGCACAAATGTATTACAATCTGGCACAGTTTTGGGCAAAACCTTATAATGCAACAACAGCAGATACTGATCAGGGTATTATATTACGGAACTCTTCGGATCCCGATGAAGTTTCAACACGCTCGACTGTGAAGCAAACCTATACTCAGATTATTAGTGATTTTAAAGAGTCATTGAAATATCTGTCTAATACGAGTTCTGCAAATACACAGATCAGTAAGGTTCGTCCATCCAAGGCAGGTGCTTATGGAGCTTTGGCACGTACCTATCTGGCCACGGGTGACTACAATAATGTATTGGCTTATTCCGATTCCACCTTACAGTTGTATTCTACACTTTTGGATTACAATGATTTGTTAGATTACGGTTATATCTATGCTCTAGATAATTTCAATGCAGAGACTATTCATTATAGCATGGATCAGGGTGGAGCTATTGGTAGTGATGGTGGTGTCTGGACTGTTAGTGATGGATTGTATTCATTGTACGATAGCAATGATTTGCGTAAATCAATGTTTTTTATGAAAAACAGAAGAACCGGTTTATTGGTTTGGGTGGGCGATTATGCTGCATTTTCTGCTTTCACGGGTATTGCTGTGGATGAAATGTATTTAACCCGTGCCGAAGCTAATGCAAGGTTAGGAAACACTGATGCTGCAATGGCTGATCTGAACACTCTTCTTGTGAAACGGTATATAACCGGTACATTCGTTAATCTTACAGCTTCATCACCTGCGGATGCATTAAACCAGGTTTTGTTGGAACGCCGAAAAGAGTTAGCTAACAGAGGACTCAGATGGACTGATATCAGACGCTTGAATATTCCTATTTCAAGAACCGTTAATGGTACTACCTACACCTTATCAGCCGGCGATAGCCGTTATACATTACAAATCCCCGCTTATGTAATTAGTGCTTCAAATGGCTCGATCGAGCAAACAAAATAGATTTTCATTTTTCAAAAAAAAGGAAGGCAAAGGGCATTTCTCATTACCTTCCTTTTTTGAATTTATACAATAAAGATGTCAAAATGATCACTCACGAATATCTATCAATAAGTTTAATTTAAATCATGAAAATATATAAAAGAATAATATCAATTAGAATGTTGATAATTACTTGTTTTTTACAGTTTGCAATTTTCCCTGCCAAATCTCAGGATAAACTCATGAGTATATTGAAGGCTGAGCTACACAGAGAAAAAGCAAGTTTTGATACTTGTGCTACACCTCCTTATTTTATGGCGTATAGAGTTGAAGATACCCGAAAGCAAGTAATAGAAACATCTTTCGGAACGCTCGTTGAAAGTAGGGAAGATCAATCGCGCCTATTCACTCCGGTAGTCCGGGTAGGTTCGTATCAGCTGGATAATTTTCATCCCGGAGCTAACAGAAGAAGTAAAACGGTCCCTTCAAGTTTACCTTTTGATGAGAATGCAATTGCAATCAGACAAGTAATATGGAATGCGGTTGATAACAGTTACCATGATGCGATAAGTGCTTTTGGTAAAATCAAAGCAAGTATGTCTGTAGATGTAACATCCGAGGATAAATCTCCGGATTTCTCGAAAGCAAAGGTTGAAAAATTTCAAGACCCCGAATTAAAACCCGACTTGCATTTTGATCGTGCAAAGTGGGCCGAGAGATTACGCAGGTATTCAGCTCTGCTTTTGAAAGAAAAGAAGATTCTCAGTGGAGCGGCGAATATGAATTACGAAGTAATTCGAAAATATTATATCGATACGGATGGCAGCGAAACGGTAGAAAACAGAACTGCAGCCCGAATATTGATTTCAGGAACTGTAAAAGCTGATGATGGAATGGATTTACCTCTTTATCTCAGCTATTTTGCATTTTCACCTGATAGCCTTCCTGATGATAGAACAATTGAAGCTGATGTGAAAACCTTAGTGAATAAATTTACCGAGATCCGTAAAGCTCCAATTGTTCAACCATATACTGGTCCCGCCTTACTGTTGGGAAGTGCGAGTGGTGTGTTTTTTCACGAAATTTTTGGTCATCGTGTCGAAGGGCAGCGTATGCGAAATGAATCTGATGGTCAGACATTCAAAAAGAAAGTTGGTGACCTTGTTTTGCCTGCTGCTTTCTCTGTGTATATGGATCCTACTTCGCGAAATTATCATGGACAGGATTTGAACGGATATTATAAATACGATGATCAGGGTGTACAATCCGAACGTGTTACCGTGGTTAAGGATGGTATATTGAAGAATTTTCTGATGACGCGTACTCCGCTTGATGGATTCCCTGTTTCTAACGGACATGCACGAGCGTCGGGAGGGATGGATGTGGCTTCGCGTCAGTCGAATCTGATTGTTGAAACTAACGACTTGAAAACAGATGCACAACTTCGGACTATGTTGTTGGAAGAAGCTAAAAAACAAGGAAAAGAATATGGCTATATTTTTGCTTCGGTCACCGGAGGGGTTACGATGATCACTACCGACCAACCTAATGCGTTTAATGTGACTCCGATTGAGGTTTATCGCGTTTATGTTGATGGTCGCCCTGATGAAATGGTGCGTGGAGTTGATTTGGTAGGTACGCCGCTTTCCATGTTTTCTCAAATTATGTGTGCGGGAGGTAAGTCTGAAATATTCACCGGTAGTTGTGGGGCTGAGTCTGGTTGGGTGCCTGTTACCGCAATATCACCCTCAATCTTAGTTAAGCAGGTGGAGATGCAGCGCAAGGCAAAATCACAGGAACGTCCGCCGATTCTCGACAGACCTTCCATCTCGTTTGCCAATCAGAAATAATAAAAACAATCAGGAAAAATAAAATTGATGAATAAAAATATTTTTAAGCTGTTAGTGGTTGCCCTGCTTATTTGCACGACCACAACTGCACAGGGGAAAAAAGAAACTTTTCTTTTTAAAGCAATGCAGGATGAGCTAGGACGCAATATGAAAGAACTTTCTCTTCCGGGTGTGGAGCGTCCTTTCTTTATGGAATATGTTGTTGTTGAGGGTAAACGTTTGGTTTTGGATGCTACGCTCGGAAGCGTAAAGTCGGTTTACGAATCTCCTTCGGCCAGGGGAACGTATGTACGTGTGATGGTTGGTGATTATCATCGGACGAATACGATGAATTATGAAACTCAAGTGTTGGCCGACCCCGGAATTACCGGTCTTAATACTACAATTGATGATAATTACAATCAGTTAAGACGCGATTTATGGAGACAAACCGATGTGGCGTATAAAAAAGCGATCGAGGAATACAGTAAAAAAAGTGCCGTTCTTAGTCAGAAAACTCTGTCGAAAGAGGAAGATAATTTAGATGACTTTTCGAAAGAAAAACCTGTTCAACGCTTTTTACCGGACAATAATATCGTCATGGATAAATCGAAAATGAGCCGTTTGGTGGAAGACTTGTCAGCCATATTTAAACTATATCCCGATATAGAAAACTCAGAAGTTATTCTGAAAATGGCGGCTAATAAGGTTTTTTGTGTAAACTCGGAGGGTTCGCGTTATAGTTTTCCCAACAATGTTGTAGTTGTTAATGTTAAAGCGTTGGAACTTACTGCAGGTGGAAAAACATTGTCAGATGACTTAGAAATATGCTCCCTACAGGAAAAAGACCTGCCAACGTTGGACCAACTGAAAGCGCGGATTGCGAATTTTGCAGAAAAATTTGTTCGAATGAAAAAGGCTAAGGCTATAAAGGATTATTATTCTGGTCCTGTACTTTTCGAGAAAGATGCCGTGGCTACTTTGTTCGACAGTGAACTCTTTTCGCAAACAGGTGTTTTTTCAACGCGTCAACCTGTGGAGGGCGAAGGTGATGCTACGCTACAGGAAAAAATGAACTGTAAAGTAATATCGAATGAATTTACGGTTAAATGTTTACCTTTTCTGAAAGAATATAAAACCCAAAAACTGGCCGGATGGTTTGAAGTGGATATGGATGGTATTGCTCCTGCAAAAGAACTTACGCTGATAGAAAACGGAACACTCAAAAATTTAATTGGCAACAGAATGCCATCGAAGTATAATCCGTATTCAAGCGGATATTTTCGTTCGGGTAGCCATCAGTTTCAGACTCAGAAAATGCTTGCTCCGGGCAATGTTGATATAACGACCAACAGAGGCATTTCCAATGATTCGCTGAAGGCCCTATTGCTGAAATCGGCACGCGAGAGTGGCTACCAATATGCATATATCGTGCGTAAGTTGGATATGAGACAAACTATGGTCACTATGAATTATTATCCTACGCGTCTTTACAGAGTCAATGTTACTGATGGCAGTGAGGAACCCATAATCGATGCCGAAATACGTGATTTCAGAAAAGGCATTCTTAAGCTCGTACTAGGTGCATCTATCAATAAAATTGTAATAAATACGCTGTTTGCCGGTAATATTCCTATGTCCTACATCTGTCCCGATGCAATATTATTGCCCGATTTGGAGATAGCATGGCGGAAAGATTCTCAAAAAATAGCTCTGCCTGTGGTTAAGAGTCCTCTAAAAGAAATAAAATAGATATTCATCAATAGTTGTAGTTTTTACAACGTTTTTATTCGAAAAAAAGCAAAATGAAAAAGGCAATAATATTATTTATACTGACTGTGTTATTTGTGCAGGTTCAGGCGCAATATAACTATTCAGGGCAATATTTCATTCACGGACAGTTGACCGGGGTAGGCGAAGCCAGAACAGTTTATATGAGCTATGTGCGCAATGGGACAACCGTTGTTGACAGTGCATTACTGAACAACGGACATTTTATTCTGAAAGGTACGCTTGCTGAGCCGGTAGAGGCAACTTTATCATTGAGTCTGGATAGTCAGGTTCTTCCGGCAAACAAGTATGACTTGTTTTTAGAACCGGTACAAATTGATTTCTCGGCAAAAGAATCGTTGACGAATGCTGTTGTCAAAGGATCTTTGATTCAGGATGATTATTTGGCCTATATTGCTTCTATGTCTCCTTTGCGTAAAGCGGTAATGCCTTATCATATTAAATATAATCAGGCTATAAAGCTAATGAATAGAGTAGATGCACAAAAGGCGGCTGATAAGATTGATTCCATAAGCCTGATAATAGCTCAAACACAGAAAGATTTTGTGACTGAGCATCCAAAGTCGCCTGTTGCTTTACTGGCATTATGGAATTATTACGGTTTGCACACCGTTGGTCCGAAGCCTTTCCCGTCGTTCTACAACTTGCTTGATACAGCTGTTCAGAAACTGTCGATAGGTGTAGAACTAAAGCAGCGCCACCTCGTGATGGTTGATGTTGCTCCCGGAACAAGAGCTAAACCTTTTATGTTGACAGATTTGAATAATAAGGTGATAGATCTCAAAAATTTTAAGGGAAAATATGTCTTTGTTGATTTCTGGGCCAGTTGGTGTCACAACTGCATTGACGAATTGCCATTCATCAAATTAGCCTATGAAAAATACAAGGATAAAGGCTTCTCGGTGCTAATGATTTCAATTGATGATGCCAAAGATAAAGAAAAATGGTTGGCGGTCATCAAAAAGTATAATATCCAGTCATTAACCAATATGATTGATAAAGAAAAGGGTACAAAAAACAGGGTTGCCGACAGCTATCATGTTGTAGCCATCCCGCGCAACTTTCTGATTGGTCCCGACGGGACAATTATTGCCAATAATCTGTTCTTTTTTCAGTTGGAAAACAAACTGGATGAAGTCTTTAAATAAAACAGTCAAATCAAAATGCTTGTATAAATAAAACAAACAATGAAAAATATTATATCACTTCTGGCGGTGCTTCTGTTATCAGTTAGTTCTGCATTTTCACAGCAAGCCCAATTTCAACTGGCTGCTTCTCCCATAAGCTATTCGCAGCAAAATGTGGGTGTCATCTTGAAACAGGTAACAAAGAATGACAAAATGGTTTTCCTGAATTTTTATCGGGTCCGAACGGCAGCTTGTCGGATGACTGCACAACTGGCTTTGGCGAACGATACCGTGGCGAAGTTTATGAATGAAAACTTTATTTGTCGCAAGTTTGATGTCGAAGATAGTACAGCCAACAAGCTGATTATGGAAAGATACAATGTCACCGACTGGGAGTTTCTTTTTCTGGATTCTACCGGTGATGTGAAGTACCGTTTTGGTGGAGGTAGTGCCTCTTTTGACTCGGAGCATTTTCTCAAACAAGTGAAGAATGCGCTTGATCGTAAACATATGAATACGACAAAGGGTGTTAAGTTTATTCATAAATCATTGAAAGCTGTGCTTGATTCTGCACGCAATGCCCGAAAACTAGTTTTTGTCGATTGCTATACAAAATGGTGTAAGCCCTGTGCCGAGATGTCTGCTATGGTGTTTCCTCTAAAAGAAATGGGAGATTATTTCAATCCGAAATTTATTGCTACCAAGTTGGATATGGAAACTCTCGAGGGTGTTGAACTGAATAAAAAATATCATGTAACAAGTTACCCTACATTCTTAATTCTCGACACAAAGGGAGAAGAACTTGGACGTATATTAGGTGCTATGCCCGCCGAAAAGTTCATTGCAGAAACAGAAAAACAATTGCAAAACATAAAAAAATAATGGTAATAAATAATTCTGTAATTGCTAGGCATATTATCACTTAACCTAACCTTTTTAATCTTCTTTCTGTATACTCCCTATCTGAGACTCATAACTCGGTAGGGAGTTTTTTTGTATTGCAGATAGATCTGCCTGTAACGCTATCTACTATACTTTCTTGGAAATCAATAGAAGTTGCTGTTTAATTGTTGCGTTTAATTTTTGTAGTTTTTTACGCGAAAAAAATTCCTTTTTCCTGTTCATTCGGGGTGTATAGTAACAAATCTATACATCCGCGAAATGAACAGATTTTTATATGTTTATTATACCTGTAAAACACAAATAGCCTTATGATTATGAGTATCTTTGCGGGCTGAATTAATAGACTCAAAAGACACTTAAAAATGCTCTCATTACAAGAACGTTCGGATATAATAAAACTGATAAAACAAGAAGTTATTCCGGCCATAGGCTGCACCGAGCCGGTCGCAGTTGCTCTGGCAGTAGCCAAAGCCAAAGAAGTATTGGGTGTAATTCCCGATAAAATTGAAGTTTCGCTTAGTTCCAACATGCTGAAAA
>Ga0302210_10000143_pt1 | contig 34721 bp, 26 predicted proteins | sample II_Fen_E3_2_FD_198793 | JGI IMG/M metagenome (GOLD analysis project Ga0302210, IMG submission 198793) | Peat permafrost microbial communities from Stordalen Mire near Abisko, Sweden - II_Fen_E3_2 | ecosystem: Environmental > Terrestrial > Soil > Wetlands > Permafrost | place: Sweden: Abisko... | reverse complement strand
TTGATTGTACTAACTGCCCTTTCGATAATCCACGGGCAATAGCACCTCCCATATTTCCAGCTCCGATAATGGCAATTTGAATGCTTGTAGTTTCCATATATTATAGTTTTAAAAACAATGTCTGATTAAGTTTTACAAAGATAGAATAAGAAATTTATTACGGCTAATCGGCAATTGATTATTTAAAGCAAACAGTATTTTATTAACTATTAAACCTGTTGCCGGAGCAAGACAAGTTTTGGTCTTAGAAACTAACATTTAAACCGCTTCTGATACCCCAACGGAATACTCCGCTTTTATCGGTGTCAGTGAGTCGCCATACCGATTGAATGGAGAGTAGATGAAAGATATTGGTAAACCCTACCCCAACTTCCATATACGGTTTTTTGATCGGTTGCATAAAAGCCGGATAATCAAGCACAGCTCTGTGCGAATCGCTCAACGAACCATAAGCCAGTTTGAACGAAAATAACTCGCGCAGATTTAAATGTTTAATAAGAGGTATCTGATTCATCAATAACCCATTAAATGTAAATTCAGTTTGCAGATTTACATATTTATCAGCGGCATATTCCATGTATTTCATCATGTTGTACTGGTACATGCTGTATCCGCCGGAGCCTGTTTGTACCGGAATGTTCATCTTAAATATCCCGTATCCACCTGCTTCACTTCCGGAGGGAATTTCAAGCAATGGATAGGGTACGTTTCCCACAATGTATCCAGCTTCGGCCACATAGTATATTTCTCCATAATCGAAATGAATGTACTGCTTAACAGCTGACATAAACTTGCCATATCCGCCGGTTTTATTTCCCAATGAGTATTGACCCCCTTCGAGAGTTAAGGAGAGTACCGGTTTAGTGTTCTGAATATAGATACGCTGTAAATGGTTTTCGTAAGTTCTTTCGTTAAACGAAAAACGGGTATTGAATGTAGCAGATCGTTGCTGAAGCGACGGGATCTCTACACCATTAGTCTGCATGGGTAATTTTGAGTTGGCGTAAAGCTTATTAGCACGAAGGTACAGACCTGATTCTATATCAGAGTTCCAATCATTTAAAAACGATAGATTTAACTCCTTTCTCGGGTTCAGTTTATCACCCGACCAAAGCATCAGGAGTGTGGTCGATATATCTTCGTCACCTGTTACCAGCGGATTCTCGTGATACAGGAAGTTATTATAATTGTAATCAATGCGTCGGTAGTCATCGGTATAACTAAGGTTAATAACACGTTTTTTCTTACCGGGAAGTTTATATCCTGCCATTGCAGAGTACTTAAAAGTATTGTTTTTAGTTCCATAGCCTACGTATCCGCCAATTGTAATATTGGGCCAAAGTTTTTCGTTTGTTTTCAAAGGCAGGGTTAGGCGTGTTCCCTCTATATTGGTTAGTCGAGCCAGTTGTAAAATGTTGCCCAAATCTACCTTTCCCATAGGAATATTTCCGGTAAGTGCAACATTGGCAATCAATTTTGCCGTTCGGAGTAAAGGGGTATTATTTAAGTCGTTCAACTTACTGTTGAGCGTTATTTGGTCATACTCACTTTTGGCAAAGCTTTGTTTGTTAAATAGATCGGCATTACTGATACTGTATTTGGCAGTGCGTTTAATAAATACTTCTGGACTCGGATGCGTGCTATCAGCAAGCAACTCATAGTTCATATTTAATGCCATATCCTCTGTATCGCATGTCCAGCGATGATTCGGTTGAGCAATAAATCTAGCAGATATGCGCAGGTTATGAATGAAATTTATATTGGCTTTATTGGGTAGTTCTGCATCAATTTCTGTTAACGAATAGGTTAATGAATCAATCCGGAATTTTCCGTTGAAAGCCAAATTCTTAGGGTTTCTGCTTCGGAAATGAATTTCATACTGTTTGCCGGTCGGAGTATTCAGGCTATCAACAAGGTAATAATTATAGTACGAATTGCCTATTCCAGCCAAAGGGCTTATGATGCTTTTTCCGAAAATAGTTACCGTGTTTTCGTAGAAATTGAGTTCGGTTGACATTTGTCCCACCAGTTTTTCCAGTAGCATCTTACCACTTTCGGGCGAAGAAAAGATATTTTCTGAAAGCTGTTTCTTATCCGTTGCAGTTAGTTCGTACTTGTTTTCAGCCATGTACAAAGGTATTACCAGCGACGAATCGTTTTTGGAGAGGTTACCCGTTTTTAGTTGGTCAAAAATACGCTTGCTTATGGCTGTGTGATTAATTTTGCTCAATAACACGAGGTTTTGTTCGGTACTCTGGGCACTGTATCCTTCCTGCTGACTTATGTCGTTTATTCTTCGCATTAGCCGGACCCGCCTCATTAAGTCAATGGCGGGATTAACACCCGGAATAATTAAAGCTTCCTGAAGCAGGGTGTTTTCCTCCATCATCTCTATTTGTACGCCAACACTTTGTCCGGGACGTATTTTAATTTCCTGATTTTTATAACCAACGCAGGAAAAAATAAGTTTGGATTCACGACCCGTATAGCGAATCAGGAAATATCCCTCATCGTTGGTTTGCACATATTTGGTTGAGTTTCTGAAGCGGATATTTACATTACTTATCGGGTTCTTATCGGTAATATTTAGTACCTGACCAGCAACTACCGTTTCTTGTGCATGGGTAAATGTTGTTACTAATAATCCTATTATCAGCAACAACCGGAACATATTTATTTTCAGAGGCAGTTTTTTATTTTTCAAATTCCTTTATTTTTTTCAAATCAAATTTATTTTCTGCTCTTGTTTGCATCACGGTAAAAGGGGTGACATTCCAATACGGTTTGTCGCAGAAAATGTACATCAATGTGCGTATAAATCTCTGTAGTAGTGATAGATTCATGACCCAACAGCTGTTGAATGGCACGGAGGTTAGCTCCATTTTCCAACAGGTGAGTAGCAAATGAATGTCTGAAAGTATGCGGACTCACATTTTTTCTAATTCCGGCCAGTAAGGCTAATTCCTTCACTATTTTAAAAATCATATCACGCGTCAGTTTCACACCTCGCCGGTTCAAAAACAAACAATCTTCGTTTCCCTTTTTTATATCCAATAAGTTTCTGTCTGTTTTCCAAAACTCAATCTGCTTCATGGCCTGCGCCGACATAGGAACGAGACGTTGCTTACTTCCTTTACCTTCTACCAGCATATAGCCCTCGTCCATATACAACTTTGACAGTTGAAGTCCGATTAATTCCGAAACCCGCAAACCCGATCCGTACAAAACTTCAATAATCGCCTTATTGCGTTGCCCTTCGGGTTTCGACAGGTCTATAGCCAATACAATGTCATCAATCTCTTTCAGGGACAACACTTCGGGCAGACGTAATCCGGTTTTAGGGCTTTCCAGCAGTTCTGTAGGGTCATTATCAATCACATCTTTATAAATCAGAAAATGATAAAATGACTTTATGCTCGATAAAATTCGTGCTTGCGACCGGGGGTGAATGCCTAAACTACTTATTTCAATGATAAAATCGCGCAGAATTTCTGTTGTTGCCTCTTCCGGCTTAACATGAGCCTCCGACAGGTATACCGTAAGTTTTTGCAAGTCCCTTTCGTAAGCATCTATCGTGTTTGCTGATAGCGCCTTCTCGAGTTTCAAATATAAATGATATTCGTCCGGGATAGGAAGCATTGCTCTGGTAGTTGTCGGTGGTTAACAATTCGTTCAAAACGACTTGCAAAGATATAAAAGAAAGTTGAACAAGTAAATTGTTGACTTCATATTGTTTACAAATGAAGCAACAAATTTTCGTTCCGGATCTGAATAAATATTCTATCTTTGTCGTCTGAGAATAAACTCTCAACGTATTTAAAATAATATTGATTATAAAAGAATTTGTATGAAAATAAACAAACACATCCTCACCCTTTGTCTTTTAGGGTTAGTATTTTCTGCTTCGGCTTACGATGCTGTAGGACATAGAATTATAGCTGAAATTGCGTATCAAAACCTCACAACCGAAGCTCGGACACAGGTAGATAAGGTGCTGGGCAAACGCTGCATTGTTTACGAAGCAACCTGGGCGGACGAAGTGCGCAGCGACGATAAATATGCTTATAGTTACCAGTGGCATTATCAAGATTTGGACGATAATATGACATCGGCAGATATCAACAACCTGCTTAAAAACCCCAAGGCTGAAGGTGAACATTTGTTCTTTGCGCTGGATACACTTACTTCTCGTCTGAAAAAAGACAAGAACGATGCCGAAGCGCTGAAATTTTTAATACACCTTGTTGGTGACCTGCATCAACCCATGCATTTGGGCAGAAAAGATGATAAAGGTGGAAATAAAGTAGATTTCAATTGGTTTGGAAAGAAGACAAACCTTCATTCGGTGTGGGATGGGTCGCTGATTGAAAGTCAGAAAATGTCATATACCGAATTCAGCCGATACCTGATAGATAAATTCGGACCCAGAAAAGAGGAATTCAAAAAGCACAATCTGCTCGAGTCCATTATCGCATCGTATACTGTCCGGAATAAAATTTATGCCTACAACACTTCGGATACCAGCAATTATCATTATATCTATTATTTTTCGGATAGTGTAGATGAAATGCTCTACCGTGGAGGCATACAGCTGGCCAATATCCTCAATAAACTTTACAAGTAAGTCCGTTTATTGTATATCGAAATTGTAAAAAGCGCATGTCCTGTTATTGTGACATGCGCTTTTTGTATTATTCAATAAAGAATGATAGAATATTTATTGATTATCGCCACATCTGATGCATGAAGTCTCATTTTCGGTCTTTTGATTGCTTTTCTTGTATTTTAAGCCCTAAAATAATAGAAGCAGATGAAAACAGCCGCTTCTATTATTTATAATTAATCTTATTCTATTGATAATCAATTTATTATTTGCTTATCAACACATCTGATACATTACCCAAATGATTCAGCAATTGTACAAATCAAACAAAGCTCTTTTTAGAAAATAGAGATACTTATTACCTAAATGAGGTTTGAGAGCTTAAATTCTAGCTTTTAGAAATTCGTGCGGATAATCATTGTGCTTATTACTTCATTTTAAGTACCAATTTCAATACCACGTCACCTCCAGAATAATCTGTGCTGACGTAATTCGTAGTGTCTTCTGTTCCTGGTAATTGAGTTGTAGAATCATACCTTACTTCATTATGTGTACTTGACATTTTGGTTACTACCGCTTGCGTTTCCACACTATTATTTGTTCTTAAAAGAACGTTTTCTCCACCAGAAGTAATGGTCATTTTATTTATATCTTTCAAATTTAATTGCGTTTCATCATTCCAAATACTGCCCAATAAGATTCGTGGTTTTTCTTCATAATTTGTTTCATATTTATTAGTGAACTTTGCTTTACTCCATAACTTCATGGTAGAAGCAACATAATTATACTCAATTTTAATTTGTTTATCTGAAATTTGTATGCTGGGCATAGCACCAATATCGCCATATTCGAATCTGGTTACGTCTCCAAAAGATATGTCCACCACATAGGATGAGTCGTTTATTATAGTTCTGTTGCTTGAATAATTGTTTACAACATGCGAAACCACATCGGGATTCGTCATAGTTATATCTACTCCTGATACTATAAACGCACTTTTGTTACCTTTACTGTTGGTATGAACATATAAGCTATTACCGTCGGCTCCTGCAATCCATGCTGTGTAGAGGTATTCAATATCAAATACAGGAGTAGCGGTCAGTTCAAAGGATGCATTAAAGTCAGACCCAAAACCCAACATAGATGGACATTTTTTATTCACTAGAAGTATGAATCCAATGTTTTGAGTTTCCTTTACAGACTTTTCAGAACGGGCTTCAATAAAGATATTATACGCTGTTGAGTCTGTAAGATCAATAAAGGTTGTTTTCTTGGTTTTAAAATCATATTTCCCGTAATAGACTTTATCTTCTTTGTCAATGGGATGTAATCGCTTATAATTTACCACTACAGCTCTATCAGGTGTTTGATTATATAAGAGCAATACCTTTGAAGCCAAATAAGGCACTTTCAAACTAACATTGTCTATTTGTGGTTCGTTTTCCGTTTTAGTAAAATTATAGACTAATCGTTTGGCAAAAGTCCCTTCGTTCTCCGGTGTTAAATTTTTGATTATATTTGAGTATGGATTTCCATCGCCTTTATTCAATACCGTAAATTTATCATTCTCTCCTATTAATAAATAGCGTATGAAATCATCATATTCATCACCAATGGTTGTTCCAATTTGCGCTGAAATTTGACTGTTAATGTAAGAACGCCATGTCCAATTTGTTGCACTGCTACTCCATGTGTGATTTTTTATTAAAGCAGCCATATCCATCAGTGTTCCTTTTCGTAAACATTGCAAATAGTGTAAAAATCCGCTTGAAACATTTGCTTCACTGGTTGTCACTGTTAATTTTTCAATAATTGGAAGACTTCCAGCATTGTCCCAAGGTTCACTCAATAAGTCAAAAATGCTTCTTAATTTCTCACCATTTTCTTCTTTAACTGTAAGTACTTGCTTTAAGTTATCTTCAGGTTCAGCAGTATCTAATTCTGATTCAAGCGGCCATACAATTCTTGGAGCTGTTGGTGCATGTGCTTCAGTAAAGAAATAATTATCAGTAAGCACAACCATATAATAATCCTGAGTATAATGCATATACTCGTGAGCTAGGGTCTTTCGTAAGTCATCTCGATCAACTGCAAGGAAAGAATTAATGTCAAAATATCCCCTTCCTGATAAATATCCACAAACACCAATTTTGCCAAAATATTTATCACCCATATTTGAAACATATACATTAAATCTTAAATCAGGAGTTTGCAATCCACTTTCTTTAAATTTCTTGATAATAATATCCATATATCCTGCAACATCTTGAATCAATATAGGTGTTCCACCATTATCAGGATCAGTATTTGAATTATACCAGGCTTCGTGTGGTTTTTTGCTATTAGAATACTGATATCCAAGATAACTATTTTCTTCACCAGTACCAGTTCCCCATTTATAAACTACGTTTACATGGTCGCCAACGAAAATATGAGTGTATGAACCTTGAGCAATTTCAAACCAAGCCAGTTTTGTTAAGTGATTGGTAAGGAAAAATACAGAGCTGTCTTTTAGTGTAATACCTCCATTATCATATATCACCCATTTTCTTTCATTTTCGTCATAAAATCCGGGTTTGTATTTTGGCAATCCTTTATCAGTAATAGTTTTATTTTTAATATTTTTGAGTTTTACTTGAATAGGTAGCTCAAAAACAGAACCAAAACTCACAGTAACATCATAGGCAGAGCTCATTTTCATTCCTGCTGGAGATGTTGGTGGATTGTCTAATTTTACTATCGTTATGCGAAAATCTTTATCATAAATTTTTGCCGGTAATGTTACTTCAATACTGTCAATTTTGACTGTTTTTGAAGCAGTTGATACATTTAAAGTTCCATCGTAAAGTACATTCCCAAATGGATTCACTTTAATAGTATCACTTAGAAGCGGCTCGCAATTTACGTCCTGCACACTGCAACGGTAAAATGCAGAAGTTTTAGGCGAAAGCACCAGCTCTTGTTGCTTTACGCTTACAAAGTTTGATTTCAAATCGTTTTGCGACATAGTTTCTGATAAATCATACCATGCTTTTCCATCGGCAGAAGCTTGCCATTTGATTGTTCCATTCACTTTTCGCGGAGGCACTAATGTTACTATTTTATCTTGTACTACTTTTGTTGGGATACTTTTTGTAGAAACCACATAACTTCCAGCATATTTTTCTGAAATCAATTCTTCTTCAGTTGCTAACTGAAATGAAAGTGTATCCGTATTTACAGCTGACATACAAGGCAATGTGTACGTGGTTCCATACGTAACATACTTGTATGTAGGACTGCTTGGATTTGATACCGAACAATAATATTTGTTGTTGATGGTTTTATCGTCAATAATCACAGTTAAAATTGGATTTTCCGTTGAACTTACTACTCTATTTTTAGCCACAGAAACCCAATTATATTGATTGGAAGTAAGTGTGAATGGGGCAATTTTCCGAACGTCAATGCTCACCGTATCGCCGATAGCAACTTTAAATATTTTTTTTGTAAGATTAACCGGTTGTTGATTTCCAACACTATTCATAAAATTTGATGATACAGGTATATCTTCAAAAGTAAAATGATTATCTGAAAGCAATAAAGGACTTAAATTCCCATTTTCCAATAATTCTTTCGGAATATGACCTTTTATCTCATTGCTATCCAGTACCATAATGGTTAAGGTTGGAGGTAGTAAGTTTATCGAAGGAGGAAATTTCTCTATTTTGTTTTTCCTAAATGAAACTGATTGCAATTTAGTTAGCTGACAAAGCGCATCCGGAAATTCGGTAATTTTATTGAATGACAAATCAATATTTTGTAACGAAGGTAAGAACCCGAAATTATCGGGCAATTTGGAAAGTAGATTATTGTTTGCGTAGAGTGTTTTTAAATTAATCAAATTATTTATTCCATCTGGAAATTTTAGCAATTGATTGCCGTTGATATTTAATTCTTCCAAACTGCTCCATTTACCCATTTCGTTTGGTAAAGATGAAATTTTATTATTACTGAGATTTAAACTTTTTATCAAGATTAAATTGCCAAAAGAAGCCGGAATTTCTCCCGAAAACTGATTATTGTATAAGGATAATGTAATAAGTTTAGTACAATTTCCCAAACTTTCAGGTAAAGTTTCGGACAATTGATTATCATTTAATGTTAGTGTAGTCAATTCGGTTAAATTGCCTATATTGCTTGTTATAGAACCACTTAACTGATTTTCAGAAAGACTTATTGATGTAAGTTTAGTCAAGTTGACAATTCCTGCAGGAATTGAACCACTAAGTTTATTTTTCCATAAACTCAGAGTTGTCAAATTAGCCAAACTTCCAATTTCTACCGGAATATTCCCTGTGAGATTTCCTGAATTTAAATCAAGTATTTTTAGTTTAGTACAATTTCCAATGGAGGCTGGAATTGTTCCTTCGCATTTCAAGGGAATAGAAAGTATTTCTAAATTCACTAAATCCCCTATATTAGCGGGTAAAATTGCTTTAAGTGTTCCACTACCTGCATAAATACTAAGATTTTTCAATTCAGTTAAATTGGTAATTGTTGCAGGTAATACACCATCAATCTGACCTAAAAGAATCAATGTTTGCAAAGAAGTTAAACTCCCGATTTCTGTAGGAATAGTACCTTTGTAAGTAGTGTAACTTCCGTTATTTAGATTTAAGCTGATCACTCTTCCATTCTTTACCAATACACCTGACCAAGTTGTTACGGGTTGTGTCAAATCCCATCCTGTGGTGTTACTAAAAGCATTGTTTATAGCCACCAAAGCTAAAGAGTCTTGTGTGTTGGTTTTAAGTGGTTGTGGTGTAATAAAATATGCGGCAGAAATATTAGTGCCAAATTTATAACCTACAAAGAAAGTAGAATTACTATTCAGCACATAATACCCGTTATACTGCCCACCCCAGCCAAAATTGAGATGAAATAGACCGTCAGTATCATAACCATCCAACACCAAGGCGTGACTGGGAGTCCCAGGCAGTTCTATATACACCGGGCGACGATTATCTATTTCATTTCTAAGATAACTTGATTCGGTGGACCCATTATTTAAGTAATACTTGAAATAAGAATGCATTGCTTTTTCATAGCCCCAATTGGTTGGTGCACTTCCATTACTACTTCCGCAATAATTCATATCCATTGCTATTCCTACGTGATACGATAGTAATTTATAATCATCATACGTGGGATTTATCCAGTTATACGTTGTATTTCCAAAATCAGCACAAAGTTGCCCGTAAGTTTGGTGAGTGTAGCAGTGTGATCCAACTCCCTGCGAAGGATATTTGTAATAACACATTATTTGCGTAAAAGCCGTAGCCACACAACCCGTAGGACAAGATCCAACGTTTTCGTGGTTAAATTGATTCAGCCAAACACCTGCTTCATCTAAAAGCGGAGTTGCAACCGGAGTTCCGGCAATAACTTTTTGTGGAACAGAGGAGTTTATTGTTAGTGAATCCTCGTATAGTTTTAATAGTACTTTTAATTGTTCAGGAATACTGTCTGAGTTAAATTTACCTTCTGGAGCGTAACCTATAATTGCAAAATTGCTGTTTCTTTGTGCTAAAACGGCAAATCCTTTCGTTGAATTTTGAAAGACGAAAACAGGATTTTCTTTATAATTTGCCGATTGATAACATTGTTTCAATGCAACATTCCGATTTACTTTTCCCTTTACATATTGTGGTGCATTGGTTCTGAAAAAAGATTCTGCAAATTGTTTTGCCCCTGAAGGATTAGGAGTTTCTGCAAAAACGAATGTATTTATGACTCCTAAAAATAATAGAACTAGCCAGCTTAACCTGCATATAGTTGAATTGATAATCTTCATTGTTAGAATTTTTTAGTGTTGAACAATGATTTTTACTACTTTATGAAACTCATCGGTTTTTACAGACACAAAGTAAGTCCCATCAAGTAACTGTTGATTGATGGTATAACTTTCGGTTGCAAAAGTTTGAAACATCAGAGTGCCCTTTACATCAAAAATCCGGATGTTCGCATTTATCTGTTTGTCGGATGTTGGCAAATCAATGTGGATTACATCATCCTTGATTAATGTGGGATAAATCTTAAATCCTTTTTCTTCCTCTTTTTGTCCGATTACTTTGCTTATCACCTTCATACTGAAAGAAGTAGTATTGTAACATTTATTTTTGTCAGTAGCTTTCAGCGAAAACTGATCTCCTTTTTTGGGAGTGATTATCACTACATCACCAGTGCCGATTACGTTGCCGTTTTGTACCCATTGATAGGTATATGGCTCAATTCCGCCGGTAACATTGTAGCCCATCAACCCGAGTACCACCGGCATTCCTTCAGGGACTTGCTCATCAAAGAGAATCACTACGTTCACAGGTTCAGTTGCTTGCGTTGGCACCGTCATTTTCACAATGGTTTGTGCATTCACAAAACTATGTGAAAGCAGAAGGAATATTATTGGAATATATTTTTTCATAACTTTAATTTTATAATGGAAGAACGAGTCTGAAGCCGGTGTTTTTACTCATAAAAAACACAATTGGATTATCAGGATATGTATCATATCCTGAAGGATTTATGCTTGAACGATATTTTGCATTGCAATATGAAAATCCCCAAAATTCATCGTTTTCAAAATTTCCACCACGAATTATTTTTTTAGTTCCTGTATCTGGTCCTTTTGGGTTGGTTTGTAAGGCTGGAGTTGTAACCGTTTGATTTACAATAGGCCAACCATAATAGGTATCGTACCAATCGCTACACCATTCATTTACATTTCCACTCATATCGTACAGTCCAAGTTCATTCGGTAGTTTTTCTTTTACATTGTGCTTGGTAGCGTTTGCATTTTGGTAAAACCAAGCTACATCGTCCAATGTGGCACTTCCGGCATATTTATAATTGTGTGTTTTTTTACCTCCCAAAGCAGCATATTCCCATTCAGCTTCGGTTGGCAAACGAAATGTTTTTCCTGTTGTCTGATTCAATGGTGTAATAAAATCGGTGGCAATTTGATTCCATATTGTTTCACTTACTGGCATACTAAGCTTATCTGCTTCACTGTGATCGGTGTATGGTAAACTCCCCTTTATCGCTTTCCAAAGCTCGTTGGTTACTTCGGTTTCAGAAATATAGAAGTTACTTAATTGAACCAAGTGGGGATATCCGAAACTGGAAGGATCGTCACTGCTTCCCATAGTATATTGCCCTCCTTCAACGAATATCATATTGAATGTAACATTGTTAACCTTAAATGCAATTTTAGAAGCTCCGGTTTGAGTTACTTTTATTTCAGCTGTTTTATTTCCGGCATTAATTGTAATGGTGGTTTCACGCGCTAAACCTTCGTTTTTGGATGCTCCAAGTAGAATTCCCGTATTTTTATTCCCCGAAGTTGCCGAAAGAGATAGCCAATCTGCTGTTTCTGTTGCAGTCCAAGATTTATTTGTTCTGATGACTATTAAGCTTGCATCTTTTTCATTTGTAAAGTTTACAGAATTTATAGAAATACCGAGAGAATCGACAACCACAACAGGAGGTTTACTGGGATCATCGGGATTAGTTGGATCGACTGGAGGATTTGATGTATTACATCCTGTAGATGAGACAAATATTATTGAAAATAAAAGAAATTCTATTTTCAAAGTTAGTTTTGTAAATGTCCTCTTCATATAAAAAATTATTTATAGTTGGTCAGTGAATAAAGCTGAATGTAATCGTACAAATATACTCCAATCGGATGTGCCCATTGATCCTAAATCGTAAAATAAAATTCTCAAATCGTAAAAAGCATTTCAAATTTTTACAATTAAATGTATATATTTGTATGCAAATCGCTATTTCAGATATGTTCAAAACCATAATCTCATTAATTCCGATGTTTGTATGCGCTTTCTGGTGCATAATTTTACTTCTTGAATACAAAAGACACAACAAATCAAAGATATTCTTGAGCTTTTTTATGTTTGTAGCTTTTTTGTTATATCTAGGGCACGCCGCTTATTTTAACAAAGAGTATCGGTTTTATTGTTTTTGGGAAAGTATCTATATTTTCTGCTCTCTTTCGGTTTACCCTATTTATTTCATTTATATTAAATTAATTTCCCGAAAAACATATCTTGAGGTCAAAGATATGTGGATATTGCTTCCAGCTTTTTTAATGTCTGTATTTTCATTCATATTGTATTTTAAGATGTCTCCTCTCGAAGCAAGAGTCTATTCAGAACACATTTTATACAGACCTTTGCGTTTTGATTCTTCAGAATTAACTCCCGTTTTGTCCATGCAATTAGTGAAGCAGCGTTTGTTTGTTATTCTGTTTTTTGCTCAGGTTATTCCAATAATATACTTCGGACGAAAATATATTGTGGAATATAACAATAAAATATACGACTACTATTCTAATACAGAAGGGAAAACGCTTCAACATTTTAAGCGATTGATCTATATATTTGTAACAACATCCATAGCATCAATTATTGCTAATTTTTTAGGAAAGTCTTTTTTTTTAGATTCTATATGGATATTATTGATACCTGCTTTGTTATTTGGGTGCATGCTTTTTATTATCGGCTATTTAGGATACAAGCAGGAATTTACCCTCGACACCTTCTTAACGGAACAAAGCGCATATGAAGACAAATTATCTCAACGTGCCGGAAAAGAATTGAATAATGATTATTACAATGAAAAGATAAAGCACAGATTACTCAATCAATTACATAAACTGTTAGAGAAGGAGAGTATTTATAAAAAGGATGATTTAAGAATTACGGATGTATCTAAGAAGCTAAATACAAATCGCACTTATATTTCAAAAGTAGTAAATGAAGAGTTGAAGACTAATTTCAGCGATTTAATTAATAAATACAGGATAGAACATGCAAAGAAACTATTAACTGATGTAGATAGTCAATCAATTGGATTGAGTCAAATAGGTGAATTATCAGGATTTAAAAGCGACAGTTCCTTTTACCGGATTTTTAAAGAAAAAGAGGGAATCTCACCGGGCGATTTCAGAAAAAATTTCAAGCGTAAATTTCAGTAAAGAAATTTCATGACAATGCATTTGTTGAATAAACCTGTTACGGTTATTTAGGAATAATCAATTAGAACACCAACCCGCATTGAACAGGAATATATTATTATCTTATTTCCCTCTCAGATATTGAATTGGCCACTCAATTTCTCTGTCGGTTCCAAGCGTTGAGACTATGGGAAAATAAGGATTTCGTAATAATTCCCGTCCAAGAAATATCATGTCGGCTTTTCCCTCGGCCAGTATGGAGTTCATTTGTTCGACGGTGGTTATCAGCCCTACGGCTGCGGTAAGTACCCCCGTTTTTTTGATTTCTTCTGAGAAATGAACCTGATAGCCGGGAGATAATGGTATTTTTGCGGTGGATATATTTCCTCCCGACGAACAATCTATCATATCTACCCCTTGTTGATATAAAATGTCGCTCAGTTTCACCGTTTCTTCGAGGTTCCAGCCTCCTTCGGTCCAATCGGTGGCCGATAATCGTACAAAAAGTGGAAGCTCCTGAGGCCAGACAGTCTTTACTGCTGTTACTATTTTCAGCAACAATCTTTTGCGGTTTTCGAAGCTGCCGCCATATTCGTCGGTGCGTTTATTGCTTAAGGGAGATAAAAACTGATGTATCAGGTAACCGTGGGCAGCATGAATTTCCAACACATCGAACCCGGCTTGCTTTGCCCGTAGTGCTGTGGCTGTAAACTGATCGACAATGTGCTCAATTTCCACTTCATTCAGTTCGTGGGGTGGTATTTCGGTTGAATCAAAAGGAATGGCAGATGGCGCCACAGTTTGCCAACCTCCTTCGGCAATGGATAATTGCTTCCCTCCGTTTGCCGGCGAGTCATGCGAGGCTTTTCGGCCGGCATGAGCTATCTGAATGGCGGTAGTTGCCCCCTGCTCATGCGCAAATCGGGTAATTTTTTCCAATCCGGCAATTTGATTGTCATCCCACAGACCCAAATCGAAGCGTGTTATTCTGCCTTCGGGTGCTACTGCCGTTGCTTCGAGCATTAGTAAGCCCACACCACCCACTGCACGAGTTCCATAGTGAACAATGTGCCAGTCGTTTACCAACCCATTGGTTGCGGAGTATTGACACATCGGCGACAGGCCTATTCTATTTTTAATTGTTATTGACTTGATGCTGAGGGATTCGTTTATTCTTGACATAGGGTTGGGTGACAGATGGTTTTAGTGAGTGAAACAGAAATCGAAACGGAAATGTTTAATCGTGTGTTTGAGGCTAAGTCTGGCTATACCCGCCTTATAAGCAAAAACCGATTGGAATATCATCCCAACCGGTTTTTTCAGCTTATTTTTTAGCAGCTTCTTTATTTTCTTTGTAGCGCATATCCGGTGTTCCATCTTTTTTCAAATGTTTAGCGGCAGCATCTTTATTTTCTTTAAAACGTTTATCAGGCGTTCCATCTTTTTTCAATTTATCACCTGCAACAACAGCTTTTTTGGTAGCTTCATCTTTTTTTGCCTCTACTTTTGTAGCTTCCTTTTTTACCTTTGTGTCTGCGGCTTTAACTTTGGCATCAGCGGCTTCTTTATTTTCTTTGTAGCGCTTGTCAAGTGTGCCGTCTTTTTTCAATTTGTCACTGGCAACTTTCGCTTTGGTCGCAGCTTCGTCTTTTTTAGCTTCAGCTTTCGTTACTTCTTTTTTTGCTTTTTCTTTGGTTGCTTTTGCAACATCCGACTGAGCATGTACAGCAGTGGCTGCCAAAATCATAACAGCCATCAATAAAACACTAATTTTCTTCATAAATATCTATTGATTTAGAACAACCTGCATGTAGACTGTTTGATTGATAAATTATGAGCGGACATGCCCGCCAATATTTGTTTGAAACGGATACAAATATAGAAAGAATTTAATTAAAACCGAAAATCAGGTATTATTTTTATTTGAATTAAATCATTCTCTAATGATAAAAACGGAAATGAAAACAAATTATTATATGATATTTCTTGCTTTGTGGGTTCGGATGACGGGGATATAAGCAGGAGCGAGTCCAAGACTTTTTTTCAATAAAACAGAAGGTCGAGGCTTAAATGAGATGGATAAAGCTGCATATAAATTTGTTTTATAAAACTGAATTTTGAAAAAAACATATTTTTCAACGAATCATAATTAGGGTTATCAATTAAATTAGTATTTTTGTGGCAAACAGCTTTCCTCTTTAACAGTTAAAGTTTCTTTTAATTATTTTCTAAATCGGGCTGTTTTTCTTATCAGAAATATATACAAACAAATGAAAATAAACATTTTAAACAAATCTAAGCATCTACTGCCTGAATATGCCACGCCTTTATCGGCCGGGATGGATTTGCGTGCTAACATTGATGAACCGATCGTATTAAAATCATTGGAACGAAAATTGATACCTACCGGTTTATTCATTGAACTACCAGCTGGGTACGAAGCACAAATTCGCCCCAGAAGTGGTTTGGCTATAAAAAAAGGGATTACAGTTTTGAATTCGCCGGGAACAATAGATGCCGACTACCGTGGGGAGATTTGTATTATACTGATAAATCTTTCGTCCGAAGATTTTGTGATAAACGACGGCGAAAGAATTTGCCAAATGGTGATAGCTGCCCACGAGCAGGCTGTATGGGCAGAGGTGTCTGAGCTTGGCGAAACTGACCGTGGAGTAGGTGGATTCGGGCACACCGGTAAACATTAAGCCAGCATTGCTAGGCGGCCGACTGTAGGAAGCCAAAACTCAAAGCTGTATAATTGTTTAATTATACATTTTATTAATTTAGTAGCGTATGCACAAAAAATATTATCTGTTTCTTTTCGTTTTATTTACGTTCCTGTCTTGTTCTACCCAAAAAAAAGTAGTAGAAGTAAGCGTGGCGAATAAAATTCAACTGTCGGATGCATCCCGACGTCAGTTTGATTATTATTTCTACGAAGGACTAAAGCAAAAAGATAATCAGCAATACGATCAGGCAATAGAAACATTTCGATTGTGTCTGGCTATTGATTCGTTAGACGCCGGCGCACAATCCGAACTGGGATTAATGTACTCTGCAATGGGTTTCGACGGTCCGGCTCTACAATGTCTGGAAAAAGCGGTTCGGATAGACCCATCAAATTGGTGGTACAACGCCCAGCTTATTTCAATGTACTCGGATGCAAAAAACTGGAAACGGGCTATTGAACTTACCAATAACCTGCAGAAACTATACCCAGACAAGGATGATGTGTATTCAATGCTGGCTACCTTTTATAAGCAGACGCGTGAATATGATAAAGCTATAGCCGCTTACGATCATTTGGAGAGTTTAGTGGGGATAAACGAAACCACGACTTTTGAGAAATTTCAATTGTATATTTTATCCAATAAGCCTCAGAAAGGGGTGGCCGAAATAGATAAACTAGTAAATAAATTTCCTACGGAATCGCGCTACAAAGTGCTTCGGGGCGATATATTTATGCAACAGAAAATGCCCGAAAAAGCATACGAAATTTATCAGAACGTGCTCAAAGACGATCCCCAAAATGCCTATGTTTATGTTTCTTTATCGGAGTATTACAAGTCGACCAACCAGCCGGACAAAGCCCTTGAATCAATAGTAACTGCTTTAAAAACAGAACAGTTGGATGTGGATACTAAGGTTGATATTCTGGGGCAATATGTTGAACGATTGGTGCAGGATTCTACAAAGTTTGTCGAAACCGAAAGCCTGTTTAAATTACTGATAGACCGTTATCCGATGGAGGAAAAAGTACATGGATATTATGCTACCTTTCTTCAGTATCAGAAACGGAATGACGAAGCTGTTTCGGAGTTTGAAACCATGCTGAATATCAACCCGAAGAACGAGCAGACGTGGATGCGACTTATCCAGATAAACACTATCGATAAAAAATTTAGTCAGGTTCTGACGGTCACCAAAAGAGCTATGGAGAGTTTACCGAAACTTGCCATTTGGTATTTTTACAAAGGAATAGCCCAATTTCAGCTGGAAGATTATAAAGGCTCACTGGCAACGTACAAAGCCGGATTGCCACTAATTACAAATGAGCAGACGACATTAAAAAGCGATTTTTATGCGCAAATAGCTGATATTTATTATAAACAGCAGATGAAAGATTCCGCTTTCGCGGCTTATGATAAGGCATTGGTCATTAACCCACTAAACGTGATGGTGATGAATAATTATGCGTATTATTTATCGCTAGAAAAGACAGATTTGAAAAAGGCTGAAAGAATGAGTGCCAAGACTATAGAAATAGAGCCTAAAAACAGCACTTATCTGGATACCTATGCCTGGATTTTATATCAGGAAGCAAATTACTTTCTGGCCAAGTTTCACATAGAACGCGCTATCGATAATCTTCCCAAAGATGAAGACCCTGGCGTAATACTGGAACACTACGGCGATATACTGTGGATGTCAGGTGCCGAAAACGAGGCAAAGGCATTGGAAGTGTGGCAAAAATCATATGATTCCGGCAATAAAACAGAAGAACTGAAACAAAAAATAACGAATAAAGGCTGGAAAAGATAGGCCGACATTTATCTTTGAGACAAGAAAAAGAAATATGAAACAAAAAACAACTATAATACTGGTATTTTGCGTGCTGATGTTTTCAGCCTGTAAGACCACACGTACTGTGTCGAAACCTGCAACGCTACCTGGAGCACCTGTAATTAATAACGCAGTAGTTGGTGTAATCGACCAGGTGAATAAGAATCAACCCCGGTTTCAGACGGCTAATATCAGCAAAATGACCTTTGCTTTTGAAATGGGCGAACGCAAGGTAAACGTTAGTGCTTCCTGCAAAATAAAGAAAGATTCAGCCATTTATATTTCAGTTCAACCTCTGCTGGGCATCGAGATGTTCAAAGCCGAATTGACTACCGACAGTATGCGGGTTTTTGATAAAATGAACCATCGGTATTATGTGGTGAATTATGATTATTTTTATAACCGCTTTGGGGTGAATGTGAATTTCTATAGTTTGCAGTCTTTGCTTACCGCACAGCTCTTTTGCATTGGCAAGCAGGGAGTGATAGCCGACAGTTGTAAACTGGTACCCACGAGCGACGGAAAGAACAAGATTGAATATCAGAATAATAATATGATGCAAAGCACCGTATTATCGCCGCTGTATGTAATTCAACAAGTTATTTTGAAAGCAAAAAACAGCAATTATCAGCTGGAAACAAACTACGCCGATTATACATTGATGAATGGTGTTAGTTTTCCACAAGCAATAACATTGTCAGCTACCAGCGACAGAACTAAAGTAGCCTGCGAATTTTCAATATTGCGAGTAGACTTTAATAAAGAGATAAGATTTTCGCCTACCAATCCGGATAGATTTACCCGGGGTGATATTGACCAATTGCTGAAAAAATAAAGAAACCAGTTGAAATTCTAAAAAAACCAGTTTGATGCACTTCACATTAAATAATCGATTAAAAGTCATTGTTTTATTTCTAATGACAGCAGTTTTCACTTTGTCGGCTCAGTCGGTCAAGGATCTGGAAAAGCAACGAAAAGCAACGCTTCAAAAGCTGGAGGCTACCAGCAAAATGCTGAATGAAACAAACCAGTCGAAGAAGACGTCGTTGAATAAGTTGAATATTATTTCCAAGAATATCAACGAGCGCAAAACGCTGATAAAAAATATAAGCTCTGAAATCAGCATGATGGATGTGCAAATACAGAAACTGAATGATGAGAAACAAAAGCTGGAAAGCAAGCTGGAAAAACTTAAGTCCGATTATGTAAAGCTCGTTCAGGAAGCGCATATCAACCGTAGTCTGTATGCCAGGATTATGTTTGTCTTGTCTTCCAGCTCTTTCGATCAGTCGTACCGCCGCCTGCGTTATTTACAGCAATACAGCGATTATCGTAAGCAGCAGGTTGGTGAGATAGAGCAGGTTAAAACAGAGATTGTACATAAAAACGACAGCATTAATAATCATAAGGTTACCAAAGTTCAGGTTGTAAAACAAAAAGAGGTAGAAACAAAAAACCTGTCGAAAGATGAGCAAAAGGAGAAAGTATTGCTGACCGATCTGCAAAAAAAAGAAAAGAAACTGCGTGAAGATCAGAAGGTACAACAGAAAAAGGCAACTGAGCTGAATAATCAGATAGAGCGGTTGATAGCCGAACAAATCCGGAAAGCTGAAGCTAAACGGGTGGCTGCCGAGAAAAAGAAACTGGCCGAAGAGAAACGACGAGCAGCCGAAGAACCCCGATACAAGAATAAAGGTAATACCAAATCAGCTTCGAAAAACACGGCAGAAGAAAAGCCTACGGCTTCATCCTCGTCTTCTTCATCTGCCTCAGTATCGGCTTTGACCAAGGAAGAATCATTGATTTCAGGTAATTTTGAGCGTAATATAGGAAGGCTGCCCTGGCCTACTTCCAATGGATTTATACGTGGACATTATGGAGTACAGCCTCATCCTGTATTGAAATTTGTAACGACCAACAACAAGGGAATCTACATTCAGACTCCTGCCGGAAGCAATGCCAGGGCTGTGTTTGAGGGAGTAGTTACACAGCGTTTTTCAATTCCGGGAAGCAACAACGGTGTGATTATTCAGCATGGAAATTATCGTACGGTATATGCCAATCTGACTCAGATTTTTGTGCGAGAGGGCGATCATGTATCTTCCAAGCAGGCAATTGGGAAAATTTATACGGATGATGATGAAAATAAAACCGAGCTTTATTTCCAGATTTATAACGGCAGGAATGTTCAGAATCCTGAAAACTGGATTGCTCGGTAAGAAAAACCCCCCAACCCCCTAAAGGGGACTTTTTAGGGAGCTCTTTTTCGATTAGATGTGAAACGAAATAGATTATAATATTTTAATATACAAACTAACTTTTATTCCCCTTCAGGGGTTAGGGGTCATATTATGGAAGAATTTGTAAACGAGTCGCAATTGGTGGATTATGGTGATAGTAACATTATCACCCTCGAAGGTCTTGAACACGTTCGTCGTCGTCCGGGGATGTATATTGGTAAGTTGGGCGATGGTTCGCATGTAGATGATGGAATCTATGTGTTACTCAAAGAAGTGCTCGATAACTGTATAGATGAGTATAGAATGGGTGCCGGCAAAGCCATTGATGTACGCGTGCAGGATGGACATGTAGAGGTACGCGATTTTGGTCGTGGTATTCCGTTGGGTAAAATGGTGGAAGCAGTTTCTATCATGAACACGGGTGGTAAGTATGATTCCAAGGCATTTAAAAAATCGGTGGGATTGAACGGGGTTGGCACAAAGGCTGTAAACGCACTCTCCTCTACCTTTGTGGTTCAGAGTTTCAGGGATGGTCAGAGCCGCAAAGCCGAGTTTCAAAAAGGCAAGCTGGTTTCCGATTCCGATATTTTTGCCGATAATACAGAGCGCGGTACGCTTATTTATTTCGTGCCCGATAATACTTTGTTCGAAAATTATCTGTACAAAGATGATTATATTGAAACCATGTTGCGCAATTATGCGTACCTGAATACGGGGCTGACCATCAATTTCAACGGAAAAAAAATCCTGTCGAAAAACGGTTTGACGGATTTGCTCAACGAAAACATCACAGCTCAGCCGCTGTATCCGATCATTCACCTCAAAGGCGAAGACATAGAAATAGCCTTTACGCACAGCGACCAATACGGAGAAGAATACTACTCATTTGTAAACGGGCAGCATACCACGCAGGGAGGTACGCATCAAAGCGCATTCCGTGAAGCGGTGGCACGTACCATCAAAGAATTTTATACCAAAAATCATGAATTGGCCGATATCCGCAACGGTATAATTGCTGCGGTGGCTATCAGCGTGGAGGAGCCTATTTTCGAATCGCAGACCAAAACCAAACTGGGGTCGCGCGACATGGCTAAAGATGGAGTTTCGGTAAATAAATTTATTTCCGATTTTTTGAAAAAGGAACTGGATAATTACCTGCACCGGAATAGCGACACGGCTAATATTCTACTTCAAAAAATACAGGATTCGGAGAAAGAGCGCAAAGCAATAGCAGGTGTCACCAAGCTGGCTCGTGAACGGGCAAAGAAAGTAAACCTGCACAATAAAAAGCTTCGCGATTGTAGGGTGCATTTCAATGATTCGCTCACCAAGGATGATGCCAAAAATACAGCTATCCATAACTCGTGCATATTTATCACCGAGGGCGATTCGGCAAGCGGTTCTATCACTAAAAGTCGCGATGTAAATACACAGGCTGTATTCAGCTTAAAAGGAAAGCCGTTGAACAGTTATGGTCTGACTAAAAAAATAGTGTACGAAAATGAGGAATTCAACCTACTTCAGGCTGCGCTGAATATAGAAGATGGTATTGAAGGACTGCGCTACAACAAAGTGATTGTAGCAACCGATGCCGATGTGGACGGAATGCATATCCGGTTGTTGCTTATTACTTTCTTTCTTCAGTTTTTCCCCGATTTAATCAAGAAAGGGCATGTGTACATTTTGCAAACACCGCTCTTCCGTGTCAGGAGCAAGAAGGAAACGTTCTATTGTTATTCCGAAGAAGAGCGATTGGCCTCCATGGCTAAAGTGGGTTCAAATCCCGAAATTACCCGATTTAAAGGTCTTGGTGAAATCTCGCCGGATGAATTCAAGCATTTTATCGGCCGGGACATGCGTCTGGATCAGGTTTCGTTGAAAAAAGAGGATGCTGTGTCCGATTTACTTTCGTTCTACATGGGTAAAAATACACCTGAACGTCAGAATTTTATTATTGATAATCTGGTGGTGGAAGAAGATGTTTAATTCAATTGACAGTTGATAATTGATAGTTGACAATCAGATTCTAAACTTTTTATATTCTGCGAACAACAAAATCCTATGTCCATATCTTATTACTCCGGAGACAACAGTAAAGAGACAAATCCCGATGAGTATTTTATGAGGCAAGCCCTTATAGAAGCTCAGCGTGCTGGTGAGCGCGACGAAGTGCCCATTGGAGCAGTGATAGTTTGTCAAGGCAGAATTATTGCCCGCGGGCACAATCTCACCGAAACGCTAACCGACGTAACCGCCCATGCCGAAATGCAGGCTATCACCGCTGCAGCACAGTTTTTGGGTGGCAAATACTTAATAGATTGCAGTCTTTATGTTACGGTAGAGCCCTGTGTAATGTGTGCCGGAGCGCTGGGTTGGTCGAAAATAAGCCGTGTGGTGTATGGAGCGTCTGATGAAAAAAGAGGCTTTGTCCGTTTTGCACCCAATGCACTTCATCCCAAAACAGAAATTGTTTCGGGCATACTAGAAGCAGACTGTAGTAAGCTGGTAAAAGAGTTCTTCAAAAGGAAAAGAAATTGATGTGATGATGTGGTGATGAATTGATGTGATAATTGATTGCCTAGTCCTTAAGGATATGAACTAGGTGTCGAAATGTTGGGCGAGATGACTATTAGCTACGCTGACCGTTGGTTTCCAACAATAAACACGTACTTCTTTTTAAGGAATAAGATAAATATCTGGAGGGACGGGGTCATTCGCCGAACATCAGAAGAAAATATTACATACTACCGCGAACACGTCTAAATCAAGCAAGAATTTGCACAAAATTCATGAAATGATAAAAACAAAGGAAGAAAAAAATAATCGAATATGGCCATCAACTATATTTATAGTTGTAATGGTTTGTATAATATATATTGCTGGAATGTATTTTATAAATACACATTTCGATAGTCCTGCAAATATTGGTAATAGTTCTGGAGCAATAAGTGCGTTATTCTCAGCACTGGCTTTTGCTGGTATATTTATTACGATTCGTCTTCAACACAAAGAACTTGATTTCCAAAAAGAAGAATTAACCCTTACAAGAAATGAATTAGAAGGGCAAAAAGAAGAATTTAAAATACAAAACAACACTTTAAAAATTCAACGTTTTGAAAATACATTCTTCCAATTATTGACACTGCATCATCAAATAGTAAATTCAATACAGTATATTCAAAAGTATGATCGAAATATAACAAAGCTATCAGGACGAATGCTATCAGAACAAATAACACGAGGAAATGAAAGAACTATTGAGGATGCCGAGCGACTAATTTCGGGTAGACATGTTTTTCAGCTTAGATATGAACTTTTGAAAAAAGACATTGAATCGATCTTTTCAAGAAAGGATATAAATAAAGAATACTACAAACATTATGAAGATTTTCAAAATGATGCTGGTCATTATTTTAGAAATCTCTATAGAATTATCAAATTAGTAGATAATAGCAATTTTACATTTGAAGAGAATTATTCATATACTTCTATTGTAAGAGCTCAATTATCCGATTATGAACTGTTATGGCTATTTTACAATTGTTTGAGCGAAAATGGAGAGGAAAAGTTTAAACCTTTAATTGAAAAATACTCATTATTTAAAAATATACCAACTGATAAATTAGCAAATTCTGAACATGTGCAATTATATAATACAAGTGCAATTAAGCGAAGTATTTAAATGTAATATGCTTGTCCTCGTGGACATATACCATTACTTGTTTGCACAAGCTATGGGCTGGATAGACTTTCCTTATCCTAATGAAGAGAGTCTCTTATTAAGCTGGAAGCTATTTCATCATTCGGATGGAGAAATATTCCTCATTGGAAGTGGTGGTGGAAATGTCTGTGATGACACGTTTCTGTGAGCTATGCTAAGACAAAGGAAAGAAAACAGACTTGCATGCGCGTGGATGCATTGTTTCTTTACTTGACAGACCGTCCACATGCGTGGAAGCCCTGATTTTTTGTTTGACGAACCTTCCCACGTGTGTGGAAGTATTGTTTTTTCACGGGACGGAGTATCCACGAGCGTGTAAGCACTGATTTTTTACTTGACGAGCCGTCCACACGCATGGAAGCTCAATACATAACCACATCAACTCATCATCACATTATCACATCAAATCTTTAGCTTAATCACCACCAATTCCGATTGAGTTCCTATGCGGTATTGCGGTCCCCACAGCCCTAGTCCGGAAGAAATATAATAATGAGTTTTTCCTTTTTTCAGATATCCGTAACCGAGCTCATACATGTTTTTCACAATGATATTTCCCGGAAAAAACTGCCCGTTATGTGTATGTCCCGAAATTTGTAGGTCGATAGCATTTTGCTCCGCTTCTTCCAGATGGTAAGGTTGATGATCCAGCAGAATGCGCGGTTTGGTGTTATCAAGTCCGGCAACCAGCTCTTTGAGAGGTTTTCGTCTGTCATTGCTTCTGTCCTCACGTCCTACCACATAAAAACTATTGTCAATCAGGCAAACTGAATCACGCAAAACCACTACACCCGATTCTTTCAGATAGTCGGCAGTAGCTGTGGGCGTTTCGGCATAATGCTCATGATTGCCGTTAATGGCATAGATGCCCAGTGGAGCTTTTATAGCTCTGAATTCTTCGTCCATGTGTTGTTTCATAACCGGAATCATGGACCGATCGGACACATCACCTGCCAACAGCACAATGTCCGGATGCTGGTCGTTGATCAGTTTCACATAGCTTTGAAAACGTTTTTTATCTATCGATATCCCTAAATGAATATCACTTGCAGCCACTATGGTGAGTTCCCTGTTTTGTCGGGGTTTGTCAGCGCTGATATTCAGCGTTACTACGGACGGATGATTGAATTTATAGTTTCCTACCACCATGGCTATGGCAATAACAGACACTGTAGCAACCATTGACCAGAGGCGGAAAGCAGCCATTCCGGGAGGAGCAAAATGTATAAAATAATTAGCTACGCGCACTACATCAACCACAAGAAATGCAACAGACATATACACGAAAATAATCATGTACGAAAACCCGATGAAGCTTACTACCTTAGCCAGAGGGAGCGGCATTACGTTTCCAAAAATCATGGATCCGAGCAAAGCCGTAAACATGGCAATCATTGAAATCAGAAACAATGGGCGTAACACAGAAGCGGGTGGCAAGCTGTGCCATCCGCGTACTACAACATAAGTATTTATGGAAAAAAATATTAGTAATGCGACGATTATAAAGCCAATTTTCATGAATTATTTTTTAGAATAAAAAACTATTGAATTAAACGCTCAATGCTGTATATTGTTTTATTTTTTTGCAAAATTAATATCTGTTACGCAGATTATCATGTGTCAGCAGAACAATGATGTCCTATAATTAATTTACACATCAAAATTAGTGTTGATTTTTCAGTGAAGTGCTATTGTTCCTCAATATTTTATGTAATTTTACGGTTTCAAGAAAATAATGAAAGCTATGAGAAAGATTGTCTTGACTTTGTGGTTTGTTTCCAGCGTGTTACTTTTGGCTCAAGCTCAAAAAGTGGGGTTGGTACTCAGCGGAGGCGGTGCTAAAGGCCTTTCGCACATTGGTATTATTAAGGCATTGGAAGAAAATAATATTCCGATAGATTACATTACGGGCACTTCTATGGGAGCCATCGTCGGAGGGATGTATGCCATGGGGTTCAGTACGGACGAGATGATAAAAGTCATCAAGTCTAACGATTTCAAACTTTGGTCGACCGGCGAAATAGAATCGGACTACAAATACTATTACCGCAACGCTGACCCTAAACCCAGTTTTGTAGAAATACCGCTAAAGGCTAAAGGAATTGATTCAATAGATTTCAGATCGATATTTCTTCCCACTAACATTGTTCCTACACGCCAGATGAATTTTGCATTTGTGCAGCTTTGTGCGCAGGCTAATGCTGTGGCTGGAGGTGACTTCGACAAACTTTTTGTACCCTTCAGGTGCGTTGCTTCAGATATTTACAACAAAGAAGCTGTTATATTTCGCTACGGAGTGTTGGGTGATGCTATCCGGGCATCTATGTCCTACCCATTCATGTTTAAACCCGTGGTGATCGATGATAAACTCCTGTTTGACGGCGGTATTTTTAATAATTTTCCGGTAGATGTAATGCGCGATGATTTCAAACCCGATTTTATGATTGGGAGCGTGGTAGCCAAAAATCCCCGCAAACCCGATCAACAGGATATCATCATGCAGATACAAAATATGATTATGAATCCGACGGATTATTCCATGTCCAAAGATGAGGGTGTACTGCTGCGTTTAAGGCAGAACAATATCAAGCTGTTTGATTTTTCGCGTGTAGATGAATTGGTTCAAATGGGCTATGACCTGACCATGAGACATATGGATGAAATAAAAGCACGTGTATCGCGGAGAGTAACAGCGCAGGAAAATGAGGAGCGTCGGCAACAGTTCAAAAAACGCTTCCCTGAACTCAAATTTCAACGGGTAATAGTAGAAGGTGTTGACAGCTTGCAGAAGAAATATGTAGAGCAGGTTTTTCATTATCAAAATGACGTTTTTAGTATGAAAGACTTTAAAGAAGCTTACTTTAAATTAGTTTCAGATGATAAGATTCAGGAAGTACTTCCGCACGCTACGTTCAACTCAGCTACGGGAAATTTTGACTTACACTTGAATGTAAGAGCCCAAAATCACTTGAGACTTTTGTTTGGAGGTAATCTTTCAACTTCCACTTCTAATCAGGCGTATTTCGGATTGTCTTATCAGAATTTGAGCAATTATGCCCAATCGGCTTATGTCGATGCTCAGTTTGGTAAAGTATATAATGGTTTGGGATTGGGTACGCGCATAGAGATACCTTCTCAACGAAGTTGGTATGCAAAACTGGCTTTGGTAATACACAAATTTGATTATTTTGAAGGTGGTAAATTGTTTTATAGCGACAACAGAACTGCCGATTTTACCCAAAATGAAGTCTATGCTAAAATGAGTGTGGGTTTTCCGCTAAAAATGAATGGTCGTATTGAATTTGGTGCAGGGTATGGCTATTTGACTGATGATTACTACCTGAATAGAGCTACCATAACATCATCAACAAAAGAAGATGAAAGTCATTTTTCGCTTGGAAGCCTTTTTGCTCGGGCTGAAAAATTCACACTTAACAACCAAATGTATCCCACCAAAGGATATAATCATAATGTGTCTTTACAGCTGATTAGTAGCGTAGAGTCTTATGAATCAACGAATACACCTGCTATCACAATAAATGGTACATCTGACATTTTTTTTCAATTCCGGGCAAAGCTGGATCATTATTTTCCTATGTCTCATAAATTCACTTTAGGTACTTACGGCGAACTGGCTTTTTCAACACGAAACTTACTGCAAAATTATACTGTCAGTATCATTGAAGCTCCGGCTTTCAAGCCAACTCCATATACCAGAGCAAGTTTTAATGATGCATTCTGCGCTTATAAATATGCTGCTATTGGCTTGAAACCTATTTATAACCTCACCAAGGATATACACATTAGAAGCGAACTTTATTGGTTTGTGCCTTATGAAACTATCATACGTGAAGCTGATAATACAGCCTCTTATTCCAAGCCATTCCGTTCATCACAGGTCATGTCCGAAACCGCGCTTGTTTACGACTTTAAGATAGCCAGCATTGGTGCTTTTCTGAATTATTCCAGTACGGCCGTTAGTAAACTCAACGTTGGTATCAATGTTGGTCTCCTGTTGTTTAACCCTAAGTTTACGGAGTAAGAAGTATAGCAAATTGAGTTAATACCATAAAGAAAAACAAATACAAATTATTGAATCATATCAAATTACTGTATTGCAAGCAGTCTATAATAAGTAATAAATAGAAACCAGAATAAAAAGTATGAACAGAAAGAACCTGATTTTTAATCTCGCAGTAGCGTTATTATGTTTTGTAAACTCATTTGCGGCCAATGCACAGTTAGCAGCTAAAGTAGAAAGTTTTCCGGTATCGGATGTAAGGCTTACTGCAAGCCCGTTTAAACATGCCGAAGACATGGACATTAATTATTTATTGGGATTAGATGCCGACCGCTTGATGGCACCTTACCTGAAAGGCGGTGGACTTACTCCAAAAGCTGAAAACTATCCCAACTGGGAAAACACCGGACTCGATGGTCATATAGGTGGTCATTATTTGTCGGCACTTGCTTACATGTATGCTGCTACAGGCAATACGCGTATAAAAGAGCGACTCGATTACTCATTAAACGAACTAAAACGCGCCCAGGATGCAGCCGGCGATGGTTATCTGGGAGGTACTCCCAATGGACGAAAAATATGGGATGAAATCAAAAAAGGAACTATCAATGCTTCCAGTTTCGGATTGAACGGCGGTTGGGTTCCACTATATAATATGCATAAAACCTATGCAGGTTTACGCGATGCCTATCTGCAGGGTGGCTCTGTTCTAGCCAAAGATATGCTGATAAAACTGACAGATTGGATGTGCAATACCGTGAGCGGATTAACCGATGCTCAGGTGCAGGAGATGCTTAAAAGCGAGCACGGTGGACTGAATGAAGTATTTGCCGATGTAGCATCCATTACCGGAAATAAAAAATACCTGGAACTAGCCCACAAATTTTCGCATCAAACATTGTTGCAGCCTCTGTTACAACATCAGGACAAGCTTACAGGAATGCACGCCAATACTCAGATTCCTAAAGTAATTGGGTTTAAGAGAATAGCCGATCTCGAAGGAAATAAAGACTGGAGCGATGCAGCTTCTTTCTTCTGGAAAACGGTGGTTGATAACCGCAGCGTATCTATCGGAGGTAACAGTGTTCGTGAGCATTTTCATCCTTCTGATAACTTTAGCAGTATGTTCGAAAGTGAACAAGGACCTGAAACTTGTAATACCTACAACATGTTAAGGCTCACTAAACTGCTTTTTCAAACAAGCGGAGATGTCTCATTTATGGATTATTATGAACGGGCTTTGTATAACCATATTCTTTCTACACAGGATCCTGTACAGGGAGGTTTTGTCTATTTCACACCTATGCGATCAGGCCATTACCGTGTGTATTCGCAGCCTCAAACAAGCTTTTGGTGTTGTGTAGGATCAGGTCTGGAGAATCATGCCCGCTATGGCGAGATGATTTACGGATATAAAGATAATGATTTGTATGTCAATTTATTTATTCCGTCTGTATTAACCTGGAAATCGAAAAATATACGCATCGAACAACAGAATAATTTTGCAAAACAGGAAGCTGCAGATATCATTGTAGATACCAAGAAAACTGCATTGTTTACTTTGCATATCCGCAAACCTGAATGGACTAAGGAAAACGAGCTGAAAGTAACCATCAACGGCGAAAGTACAGTTACGGAAATAAAAGATGGATACATCGTGATAACGCGAAACTGGTCGAAAGGAGATAAAGTCCATCTGGAACTACCTATGCAACTACGTGCTGTTACTACCCCCGATGGTGCTCAAGAGTATTCTTTTCTTTACGGGCCATATGTGTTAGCGGCTAAAACCGGTACTCAGGATCAAAGCGGACTCTTTGCCGACGAAAGCAGGGGTGGTCATATTGCCGCAGGTCCTCAATACCCTCTTTCGCAACTTCCGGTTATTGTAGGCACAAAAGAAACTATACTCGATCATTTGACTAAAACGAAAGGAAAGTCCCTCACATTTACTCTTAAAGGTATTCAGCCGTCAAAATACGAAGAACTTGAACTGGTTCCGTTTCACCAATTGCACGAGTGTCGCTATATGATATATTTCCCGTTAGTATCCGAACAACAAGTGAAAGAGCAACAGGAAAAAGCACTGCAACAGGAAAAAGAAAAAGCTGCGATTGAAAATGTTACATTGGACAAGGTCTTTTGCGGAGAGCAGCAGCCTGAAAGCGATCACTTTATTCAGACATCTAACTCCAACACCGGCACTGATAATAATCTGCACTGGCGTGAAACACGTGAATGGTTCAGCTACCAACTGAAAAACAACCCAAAAAATGCCACTAAGGTAAGAATATCGTACAGCCCGAGCAGAGAACGTGCTGCAAACATACTGGTCAACGGTCAGAAAATCGGTTCAATTGGGGTTCAGCAGTCGTCAGGTACAGCAGTAGTTATTTTGGATATTCCGGCTTCTTTAAAAGCGGAAAACATTCTTGAAATAAAGATTGAAGCAGCTGCTCCACGTGTTTCTCCTCGTGTTTATGAGGTAAGACTGACCAATGAGAAATAATTGAAACTCCCTGATAGGAAGCAGAAGTAATTTGCTTGTCAATTTTTTTCAGAGAGAAGCTGACTGTTTTTAGGTTACTAACAACAAAAGAGCATCGTCCAGCAGGACGATGCTCTTTTGTTGTTTCAATCTATTTCATCAGAGTAAAAGAGTGTATTAACGGCAAAGCACTGCTATTTTACAGCTTTGGTAATCACTATTTTGCCATTATCCGGCACAACGTCGAATATCAGGTATTTCAATTTTCCTTTTTTAGATATTTTTGCCTCAATTTTCTTTCCGTTTTGGGTGATACGAGCAGCGCTCCATCCGGTAGGCAGCACTCTTTTGACAGTTAACGGGCAATTATAAACTGTATTATCGAGGTTATCGGTTACCAGCAGCGAAATAGTCGATTTTGTGTTTGACACTTCCTGAATTACGGTAGCATTTCGCTCCCTGATGTATCGTACCACATCTCCAAAGGGAGCAACCCAGAATCTGTTGCCCTGCTGTTTCATATAAGCCAGATGCAATCTAAGCTCGGCAGACTGCGTAGGCGAATATCCTCCATCGTTATCAATGCCGTGTATCAGAAACACGCACCAACCGTTCAGCGAATCGGCTTTTTCCACCCTATTATTGAAATCCTTCTCAGTCCGGATAGAGGATGTAGCTCCGGTAATCAGAGAACTTATTTTCATAAAATCGGACGGCGTTTTCGGTTCGATATATCCCTGACAATGTCTGGCAGCTATATAATATACGGCACAGAGGGAATCGTTACCCGGCACACAGTACGGATAAGCTATGGTTGAGCAGCTGAAACCTTTTATGTGTGCCTCAATAATTTCTTTTGAATTTTTCAACTCAACTAGTTGCTGAGCCTTGGTGAGTCCTCCCAAATTGGTATGTGTAACTGTATGGCTGGCTATCTCGTGTCCCTGATCGGCAGCTTTTTGTAATGCGCTCCAGTCTTTAACCCAGTCCGAAGGTACAAACATCGTAGTTCGAAACCCAAATTCATTAAACAGCGGTATAGCTATCGTTAATTGATTGGAACAATTGTCGTCGAAGGTATAACTAATGGCACCTTTCCCGAATCCTTGCCACGTGGCTACTTCATAAGTAGCAGATTTTTTCTGCGAAAAACTTTTTCCGCACACAGTGCTTAAAACTACTGCAACAAGTACAACACTTATTTTTCTCATTCTGTATTTTTATTTTAAATGTATCTACGAAACAAAAATACAAATTATTTAGTTGATTCAAAACTAAAACTTAGCTCTAAAAACCTTTGCTTATGTCTCATTCTGATAAAAATCGTACATAAGCCCATTCGTTACGAATCTGGAAGGAAATTCAATGTCGCTGAGGTCAGCTTCTCTGGCTAAATGCTGTTTTGCAGATATGTTTTTAAATCACTCTCCATCTGAGGATGTTCATCAATCCGATGCATTCTGGCGTTAGCAGATAGCGTGGAGTGATTATAGTCTCTGTTTGAATATACGGTTAGCCAGTTCCCTTTGCGACAATAAATTCCTGCTTTCCTGAATACCTGAGTATTCACAATCACTTCGTCGCAAGTGGGATTCATGTAGATAATTACCAATTCTCTGTCAGAGCGTCTGACAGATTGGACCAAACGTTCCATAACTTCTACCATAACAACCGCTGAAAAAGGATTGAAGAAATAGACAAAATTATAGGCATCATAGCCATCGAACTTAGTGGCGTCGCCCATAAATACCTGACTCCGGTTTGCCCGTAAGCGCTTGAAATTATGAACGGCAATATTAGCCACGTGACTTGAAAATTCTATTCCGTCTACTTTTACAAACGGATACTTCAACATAGTTCGCATGGCACTCCCTTTGCCACACCCAATATCAATGATGGAGCTATTGGGAGATAAATTAAAATCACTGAATACTTCCTTTAGAAATCTGCTACTTGATGGGCTGGAATTGTACGAAACATTCGGATCCAGACCTGACTCCTCAGCATTTACTACCGATAAAAAATCTAAACCCTTCAGTTTATCCGATAAATTTACCAATGGATAAACCAGCTTCCAATAAATATGAGATTTAAAATTCATTATGCCATTTTTAAGATGTTATTATGACCTTCTATCACCCTTCTTTTACAACGAGGTTGAATAGTTCTTCGTTAGTAACAACGTTTTTCTATATATCGTTCACAAGAACGATTGGCAATCTGCCCCTCGCGACAAACGAGGGGCTGAGAGGCTTAGAGCTTTAGTCTACATTATCTGTGACCAAATGCTGCCAGTAAAGCGGCACCAAAAGCCATAGCAAAAACGATATAAATACCGATAATGATAGCAGTCCATATCAATCCGGCTTTTGCCCAGTTGGCTTTGTTGGGATTGGTTTCGCTACCAAAAGCCCATACAAAAAGCATTACCAACCCTACTACCGGTATGGCAGTAATTAAGTAAGTCAGTACCCATTCGCCTGTAGATATTACAGGAACATTTTCATTTTCGATTTCCATTTGTGTAAGTGTTTTTCATCTTTCCCTACTCGTAAGCTCTTCGGGTTTTGCTCCTTACTCTTTTTGCAGCTTTTCAGGTTACGCTGTTATCTTTTTGGGTTTCGCGATTAAAAATCGCGAGACCCGGCTCAAAATGCAGCACTTATCTGTTTTTCATTTGCAATACTTTTAATAAATTCTTTAATTTCATTCTTAAAAGCAAAGTCTATTTCTGATAAATTGAAAGTCAGCGTTGTATTGTCAGTTTTGTGTACGTACAGTTTGTTGAAATTATAATTAATTTTTTCGATTTCCGACCATAATACGGTTTGCTCTTTTTCAAGTGCTTTTGCTTTCATCGAAATTTTCTCTTTATTTATCAATATGAAAGCTTTACCAAATAATTCTACCATTCGAAATCCAAAACCTGCCATCGAATAAGATATTCCATTCAATGCAAAGATTCCAACATAAAACCAATCAAAAAGCGATATCTTTTGTCCGTCTCTCATTTTCAAAACAATCCAAATAATGGAGATAATAAAGAAGACTACCCCTACTGCAAAACTTAAGTACGATTTCTTCTCACTCCTTAATAAATTCTTCTTAATTTCCATAATCTGTTTTTTTATTCACCTCCTCCTCGTCTCTGACGAGGAGTTAATGGTTAGTTGTTTATAACAATAGCATCCTGCTAAACTGTCTGAACCACGATTCTATCAGATGATATGATTTATCAGAGGTGTTCTACTTTCTTCTATTCTTTTTCTGATTCATCTGCTTAATTCAGGTTCAGACATCCTCCTTACTTGCCACGCGATGCAATCGTTCGACAGCGAGAGTAATAGAAAATTTTATTTTTTAAGTTTTTCATATAAATCAGTCAGTGAAATAAGATTTGCATTATTTAAAGTGATTTCAAGTTTTGAACCATTCTCTAATTCAAGAGGTACAGCATAGGCGTAAGGTTTATTGTCAAGCATAAATTCTTTTGAAACCAACCATTTTTTTATTTTTTGTTGAGAATAATCTGATGCCAAGGATAACATATTTGCGTGTCTACTCAATAAATACATTTCACTTCCTTTGACTCCCTCAAACAATGAATTCCAAATCACTTCGCATTCTATTCTGATTCTCATTTCTTTTTCCTTTTCATCTTTTGCAGCTCTCAATTTTGTTCCGAGATGGGTTGCATTAAGTTTTGAATTAAATTTTACAGTCGGATCAAAATCCAACCACGCTATTTGGATAGCTTCAGGGTCTAAAGCAGGCAAATTAAAATTAATCTTTACCGACCAATGAGTTTTATAATTTGTGGTAATTCTATTTGTTGAATCATTTTTTGTCTGCGCAAATATCACAAATGACATAAATGTCATTACCGAAAGAATAATTAGTTTTGTTTTCATGAAATTAGTTTTAAATTAGTATTAACGTTAGTTTATTTTATTATTGCTTCCCATTGTAACGAGTGGAAAGAGAGTTCAAAGACTTATAATTTTTACTCATTGTAATCTTTTTCGTTTGATTATTATTTGTTTGCTACCTTACCTGCCACACGATGCAATTC
>Ga0302210_10000142_pt1 | contig 34766 bp, 29 predicted proteins | sample II_Fen_E3_2_FD_198793 | JGI IMG/M metagenome (GOLD analysis project Ga0302210, IMG submission 198793) | Peat permafrost microbial communities from Stordalen Mire near Abisko, Sweden - II_Fen_E3_2 | ecosystem: Environmental > Terrestrial > Soil > Wetlands > Permafrost | place: Sweden: Abisko... | reverse complement strand
GGTAGAGTTCGTGTAATAATATTCAAATGGATCTCATCTTTTGTTGTTGAAGGAATCAATTGATATATTATTCCTAAATCGTGAATATTAAATGAATCTATATCTTGAATATCAAATAAAATGTTTGTGAACGAAAAGTCTGTAGCTTTTGTTTCAAGTTCTTGTAATATAATACTTTTTGGTATAGCTCCCCAAAAACCTTTTTCTTTCCTTTTCTCATCATAAATATTATTGTAGATTGGCTTTAGTTTTATATATCCCAATAATATATCTTGACTAATTTCTGGTCGTATCTCCCATAATTTTGATTCGTGAATAGATTCAATTGCATAATCACAAATTCTTTTGTATTCACCCAAAGGCATTTCATCGAAAAGAATAGAAATCATTACTATTTTGAGATTTTCTAAGTCATCAGGATATTCATTCATTAAAGTTGGGATAGCATGAACAGCAGCTTCGACGCCATCACTAATTTGATAATCGTAATCATCAGCAAATAATGGCGACACTGAGGAAAGAATAATCTCTCTGCAATAATCTTTATCCTCTTTGGATAGACTTTCTATATACTCAATCATTAGTTTTGAACAAACAAATGATGGAGTCGAATAATCAGATATGCCTAATACATTACGTCCTTTATTTAGTTCCTTGACTAATTGTTTAGTTTCTGTTAATGCTAATAGCGGGTCATTATTGTATCGTTCATATTTGTTATTTGTATTTTGACGTCTTTTTTCTGATATAAAATCAGCCCACAACCTTAAAGAAGAATATTTAAATGTATCTTCAATTTGCTTTGTCGTTTGTTCACTCTGTAGCTTAAGTTCATCAGGGAAATTTATGGGAGTAAATTCTACGATAAAGTTATTATCATCTTGGCTTGTTACTTTCCCAGTTAGATTTCTTCTGTCCATTCGCACCAACAAAATACCTAATGAATTTCGTTCTTTCTCAGATTCAACAGTTAAGATATATTTTTTGTGTTGGTCAATTATAGCATGTAGTTTTTTTATAAATTCAGTATTTTGCTCCTTTGTAAAACCTGCAACTCCCATAAATTGGAAATTAAAGAATAAAGATTCTAAATGTGACTCTCTGTGTTTGTCCTTACAAGTATTAAGTCGTTCATCTTCGTAAATTTTCTTACTTTTATTCACACCATACCCCATAGAATATAAAGATCTGGCATCACTTTCATATTGTTGACGGACACCATCGATATGAAAAAATTCTATTGTCCTAAAAAGAATTAAAGCAATATTGAAAAATTTCTCGGGATAAGCTATAACAACACTTGTAACAATTGCTGTAATAGAAGCAGATTTTGAATTTTGAATTAAATGCAAGAGGTAAGATTCAACAACATCGATTTTGCCTTCTTTTGACAATCTCAAGAGAAACTTTTCTAATGCCATATGAATAGATTCTAAAACATGAGGCTTTGTGATACCCCCACTTCCTCTATACATGCCCCATATCGTCTGATTTATGTATTGTTTTATCGTATTATTTTCATCTATTATTACATCAACAAGAGTTACGGTATCTTTTACATCTGACTTGGCATAATGTTCAATTGCTTCATTGGTAAAGCTTAATATGAAATTTATTGTCTTTATAGTAGAAGATTCTAACAACCAATAAATAGGTGTTTGTAAAGCACTGGCAGGAAAGTAATCAAAGTGACAATTCTCATTTATTGAATAATACTTTTCAACCCCCATACCTGAATGACTAAATGGTGATTTATTATCATCTTTATCAGTCCAAAACAAATCAGCTAATCCCAATATTTTATCTGGCAGAGCATAAATAACTGCAATTACATTGTTTGAAGTCAAAATTGTATGACATAAGTCATAATGAGAGTTTGAATGATATTTCCATTTATTTTGGAGAACTAACTCTAAAATAGTCTTAAGTTCTTCTTTTATTTCTAGTGCACCCTCAAGAATAATTGGAATAAGTTGTTTCTTTTTTCCTCCATAATAAGAATCAGATTTCTCGAAATTTTCATAGAAATATAAAGCAGATAGTGTCGACAAACGAGTTGTATTACCTCTCTTTGTATTATTATTCCAATCTTCTAAAAGTGGAGTAATAATATCCAAAAGTGGTAATAGGTTTTCTCTGTTCTTATAAATATGCTTTATTGTTGAATCCCAGCCCTTGCCTTTGGGCTTCGTAAAAACATAAGTGAAATTATCGGCATTTAACAGCTTTGATAAAAATGTATCTTCCTCTTTGCAAGCTATTCTAAGAAGAAAAATGACTCTTTTCAGTATGGCAAAATCATTTGATTTGATTTCAGTATCAAACTTTGTAAAGAATACCTCTGAATAATCTGACAATAAAACAGAAACGAGTAGCTCGTCTTTCCAGAATTGTGAAGTACTTACATCTTTGAAAATTTCTTGGATAAAGTTCTCTATGCCTTTTACATTATCTGATAGTTGTTCTGATAGCCATAACCTAAATGCTCTTCTGATAGGCAAGGAGTTGCCTAATTCATCAAAAAAATGTTTTGTAGTTGAGTAATTGGCATAATTACGAGAAACAATTTTATCCAAAGCCCATTCTTCATAAATATCATGGGTAATGAAATATCCGCTATGAGAGTCATCAAACCCAAGTATTTCATCTTGCTTTAATTGAAATAATGCAGGTTGTGGTAAATTTTCGGCATTTATATAAAATCGACCTGTTTCGCATCTTTCTTTAGCAATATTGATAATGCATCTTTCTCTTTCAGTATGCAAATTATCTTTTTGAATAAGATTGTTTTGTATACGCTTTTTCCAAAGTAAATCAACAAAACTCCTAAAATTTCCTTGTTTATCAATGTTTGAATAGTATTGAATGTATTCATTTAGATAAAAGAGATTTCTAAGGCGTTCTGAAAATTTTAGATTATCCGGTAAAGTAAAATTATGTTTTTCCGATAGATTCTTTAGTTCATCATCCGAAATTATGGGAATGTCAATAACCTCGCAAGGCAGTTGATAATTCTCTTTAATATGAAAAGACAAATCATTCAGATAGGAATAACGAGTAGTGAAAATAAGAATCCATCCATTATCTTTTAATGTCTGTATTAGATTTTTTAGAATATCGTTATTTGTAATTTCTGCTAACTTCTCGGCAGAGTCAATAACAAAAATTTTTTGGGGTTCTAATTGATATGTTTCAAGAAACTGACTGAAAGAAAAGTTATGGTCAAGTCGAAATAAATCATTGATATGATTTACATTTAATTCTGTTGCCTTATATATACATATTGGAGTTTTTTGAAAACCTTGATTATAAAATTCTTTGAAAATAGCTGTTTTACCACAACCACCTTCACCTGAAATTATTATATTTTGGGTTTTATCTAAAAATTGTGCAATTTGTTCAATAATTTTGCTTCGGTCAATTTTTATTTGCTTGTCATTGAAGATGATTTCTGTTTGTATTGTCCGAAGTATATTGTCGCTATGTTTATTGACTTCATCAATTAAATCACCACCATTAGGGTCAAGTTTGAAAAAGATATCATCAATATATTTGTTTTCTGGTAATGCTAATTGTATTTCAAAATGACTTGGAACTCTCCATTCTATAGTAACATTAATTTTCTTAGCAACTTTTTCTATGTCTAATTGATAGTCAGGTTTCTTTTTATCTGTTTTACTGCTTTCAGATAACTCTTGGTTGAGATAGAGATAAACTACATTTAGTTGATTGTTCTTTGTTTTCGCTTTTTGGATAGAATCAATTATATCGTCTTTATTTTGAGATATTAAAGTCGTATAGTATTTTGCTTGAAAACCAGAGTAAATGCCATCTTTTTCTATAGGTTCTGTTTCAATTCCTGTTTGGTTTTTGTAGCGAAATAAGCCAATTCTATTCTCAAACTCTGCGCAAAAAAGTAAATATGACATTTGTTCAAATGCCCATTGTTCACGGTTATCGTATTTTAGATTAAAAACTTTCCAATTCATTTTTCATAGTTTTATCGTAAATAGGCATTTTAATAACAAAACTTTATTCAGATTTTTTATATTTATCTATTTTTCTGCGTCAAAAATACAAAACGTATTTAACATCACCAAGAATTTAGACAAAAACTTATAAACAAACTAAACAAAAACTGAAATTAAACTAAAAACCCCGACACGGTGGTCGGGATTTCGGGAGTAAAAAGGAGTAGGAGAGAGGGTTACATTACATAACTGATAATCTCGTCACTCCACACACGCCCGGGGTCTGAACCGGCAGCGGCCACCCGTATAACATAAGCCTTGCCACGGATAAGTCCGTCTATCACAATTTTGCGTTTGGTGTTCGACGTGTGTACCCATTTGCTGTCGGGCGTTACGGGCGATTCGGTGTATTGCACTTCGTAGAGGTATGCGTTCGGTACTACATCCCAACTGATTTCCAAACTACCACGTCGTGGTCCTGCATTGGCTGTTACGTTTTTCGGACGCTCCAGCAAGCCCACCGGAGCGGGTTTACGTTTCACCTCAAAGCCTGCATCGAGTATCAGTTTCTCGTCGCCATTACTGATATCCTGCACTTTGACGGCTGCCGTGCCCAATAATTCTTCTAAGGTTACTCTCGACTTATTTTTGGAGAGCGTAACCTGTTTGTTGCCATCGCGCATCTGTATTAACCACGTTCCGAAATCAGTTGCCTGAATTCTGATGTTGTTGGCTATTTCAGTCATACCCTGAAACTGCGGAGTGTGCAGTAAATTTTCTCCGATAGTTTCTGCTGTGTTTTTCAATTCCAGATCTGAATAGCGATTGGCTGAAAAATCGACAATTACTTTTGCTTTTGCCATAGTTTTTTTGATTTTAAGTGAGTATTATTATTAAGAAAACTGTTGATACTTTATTATCTATTGTTTTACTGACAGTTACAATACATTATCAATCCATCTGCACAGGCACTTACCGGGCTTTATTGCATTTTTCCTTGTAATGAATGCTCTATTCATTGTAAGGAATACCTTATTAATGATAAGTAATACCTTGTTCCTTGTAAGGAATGCACTATTCATTATAAGGAATGCTCCATTACTTGTAAGGAATAGCTTATTACTTGTAAGGAATGCTCTATTACTTGTAAGGAATACCTTATTACTTGTAAGGAATACTCCATTACTTGTAAGGAATACCTTATTACTTGTAAGGAATACTCTATTACTTATAAGGAAAATGCCTTTACTTTATCCAACGGGACAGAAAATGACATTGACCGTAAGATACTGATAACCTGTAGCCCGATTCCATTACAGGAGCAAGCGTTTTTTATCTTACAGCACGATGTTCATAAACAACGTTTTGTTTTCGGGGGTAAAATAAGAGCAAATAATTATCAAAAAAAATACTCCAAATGGAGTATTTTTTTAAATTAATTTTTCTTCCCTTGTAATATTGTAAAATCTTTTTTTATTTTTGCAAACAAGACATAAGCCTGACTGAATGCAGATAAGCATTTGCTTACCCAATGGGGTGGTAGTGTGTTCAGGCGGTTTGGCAGTGGGGCTAATGTCCGCATTTGTTTATTTTCAGAAACTATAAACCTACGTCTATGAGTTTACAACATGAGATTACTCTATTGAAGGAAGAACTGGAGGAACTGTTTGCAAACAGCCCGGTAACTCCGAGTCCGGACAACGAAAAAAAGAAGATGATTTTATCCGAATCGTACGGGCTGGAACAACACATTGCCGATTGCAGCAAGTCGCTCTTTGAACTAAACAGCGGAAACTTCTACTCACACCATTCTGTCTACGAACCTATGTTGGGGCATCCGGTTATAGCAGGCGGCGAAAAACTATACTCGGCCCGTTGGATAGACCTTACGCACCCGGATGATGTGCTGTTTATTTTGCGCTTAATCAAAAATTCCATACAGTTTATTCATACGCTTACGAAGAGAGAAGTGAAGGAGTTTTACTTGTCGTACGTGCACCGTATAAAAAATGTGCGCGACGAATATGTTTTTTTTATAGTGAGTTACCGTATCATACCGAACGATGAAAGCGGAAAACCCGAACTGGTGGTGCTAAACCACAAACTGTGCGAGACCATGTCACTCAAAAATGATAACCTTTTCAGACTGATACACGTATATCCGACAGATTTGTTCAAAAAGAGTAAGCTTTTCAAAGGGGTGGACTACTTTATGTTTACCAACATGGAAATGGAAATCGTGCGGGAAGTCAATAAGGGGAAATCGTGTAAAGAAATTGCCGACGAACAAAATAGATGCGAAGTCACCATTACCAAACACTGGAGAAATATCAATTTCAAAACCGGAATCAAAACTACCAAACAGGCTTGTTTATTTGCCAAACAGATGGGTATAATGCATACCAAACAAATGCAAACGGTGGAATAGGGTGTGGAAACGAGCAGAATAGGAGAGCCCGCCTCTCAGAATGCTGTTTGAAGCCGGAACTTAAGTAATAAATAGATAGTATTGATTTGATGCAGTTTGCCAACGAGTGACCTCGTCCGGTTAACCGAAAAACAAGTGAAGTTGGCGTTTGAAACTGTCCTGTTTGAGCGACAAAGGAGCGAGTTTGGACGGTTTCAGCCAACTGAGCGTAAGTTTTTCGAGTGAAGCGGGCGCAGTCTTGACTTTTTTGCTTACTTTTTGTGTTAAGACAAAAAGGAAGTCAGGGCTTGGGGCGGAAGCCCCGATAGGACTAAGTAAGCGGAAGAATATAATGTTGTATTGTCAGAAAAGAATGGAACGCTGATTTTACGGATTGAGCGGATAAAAACGGATGATAATTAAACGGATTGAAATCTGATGTTAGTCATGCAAGCATGACAGATAAGAGTTTAAACTATTGAAAATCATCTCGACTTGTCGAGATTAAAATCCGAATTGAAATCCGCTATATCAGCGTTTATCCGCGTTCTAATCTTTTTCCATTGCTAGATTTACTTATACAACATTATATTTATCTAAGTACTTAAATATCTTTTTCTAAACAAACTACGGGTAGATTGCATGGATTGTAAATATCAACTCCTGATTAGGATTCAGAGATCTGTTTTATAAATAATAGATTTTCTGTGCCACGTAATGGCTTAAAGTGAAAACTACGGGTATAAATTATGGTATTTTTTATACTGTTATTGTCCATATTTTTATACTTTTGTGCTTTATACTATTAAATATCAAAATAAATACAGAAAAATCATGAAAACAAAAACATTAAAGAGGCATTTTTTGAAAATCTGTTTCTTTGCAATGGGTTTACCGTTTCTGGTAAATTCGTCTGCCAATGCTCAAACCACGAAGTTGACATTGGACTTTACTAAAAACGGTCCTGCTGTCAGTCCGAAACTTTACGGAATGATGACCGAAGAAATTAATCACGCTTACGATGGTGGTTTATATGCAGAACTTATACGCAACCGAATTTTCAAAGACAATAAAACAAAACCCGAAGGATGGAGTCTGGTACAACAAGACACTACCACAAAAGCATCTATCAAATTGATTGCTGCCGATCCTGACAATATTTCATTTGACGAAAGAAGACATGCTATCAATGGTGCACTTACCACCTGCCTGAGACTTACAGTTCCCAAAGGAGGTAGTAAGGTAGGTTTGGCTAACGAGGGTTACTGGGGTATTCCCGTAAAACCATCCACAACTTATAAAGCTTCATTCTATCTGAAAGGTACAGGAAGTACTCCTCCACGCCGTTTTGGACCGCAAGGAGCAGCTCCAACACAAGCTCCTGCAGCTCCGGTAATTGCCGATAATACGGCTGGACCAATAACTGTAAGCATAGAAAGTAACGATGGAAAAACAGTGTATGCTTCGGGCACCATTGACCTTGCTAAGAGTACATTATGGAAAAAATATGAATTGACACTCACAACTGCATCCGATGTAAAACCTACGGCTGATGCGCGTTTTGTTATTTCTACAGATCGTACCGGGCTGTATTATTTCAATCTGGTATCGTTATTTCCTCCTACCTACAACAACCGTCCAAACGGAAACCGTATTGACCTTACCAAGATGTTGATCGACATGAAACCTCAGTTCTTGCGTTTCCCCGGAGGCAATTACCTCGAAGGTCCTAACTTTGCTGATGCATTTCCATGGAAAACAACACTGGGTTCTATCGACAATCGTCCAGGACACAAAGGTTCATGGGGTTATCGTCCTACCGATGGCATTGGATTATATGAATTCCTGATGTGGTGCGAAGAAACCGGTGCAGAACCGTTGCTGGGTGTATATGCGGGTTACTCTTTGGATGGCGACCACATTGATGCCGGTCCGCTACTGAAACCTTATGTGGATGATGCATTAGACGAAATAGAATATGTGATTGGTGATGTGAATACCTATTGGGGAGCTAAACGTGCCGCCGATGGACACCCGGCACCATTTAAACTTAGCTATATTGAAATAGGTAACGAAGACTGGTTTGATCGCTCGAATAGCTACGATGGACGCTTTAAGCAATTTCGCGAAGCCATTGATAAAAAATATCCACAGCTTACATGCATCTCAACGATTGCTGATGCACAGTATCCAACTCAGAAAGTCACTGGTAAATCGCCTGCTGTACTGGACGAACATTATTACCGCAGTTCATGGGATATGTGGGAAAATGCTCATCAATATGATAAGTATGATCGTAACGGACCTAAAATCTTCGTAGGCGAATGGGCTACACGCGAAGGTGCACCTACTACCAATCTCAACGCTGCGTTGGGAGATGCTGCATGGATGACCGGAATGGAACGCAATTCAGACCTTATCATCATGTCATGTTATGCTCCGTTGTTTGTAAACGTAAACACAGCTACAAGCACTGCTCCTAAAGCATGGCAGTGGGATTCGGACTTAATCGGATACAATGCGCTTTCTGCATTCGGCTCGCCATCATACTACGTTCAAAAAGTATTCAGCGAAAACCTCGGAAATAAAATTGTATCAATGAATGCTGAAAACATCCCGACTCAGTTGAAACCATTATCGAAAAGAGATAGTATCAACAAAGTAAAACAAATTTCAGTTCCTACTATTTTCTATGCTGCTACCCAAGATGATAAAACCGGTGCAGTATATCTTAAAGTAGTAAATACGCTGGGAAAAGTTCAACCCGTGGAAATCAATCTGAAAGGTATTAGCAATGTTTCGAAAAACGCAACACTGGTAGTGATCAGCAGCAAAAAAGCTGAAGATACGAACACTATTACTGATCCGGTGAAAATTGTGCCTGTTACAACTAAAATAAAAGGTATAGCGTCGGTGTTTAAACAAAAACTGGCACCATATTCAGTAAACGTATATCAATTACAAACAGTAAAGTAATAAAACTTATACCTGAAGCTAAGGAATAAGTATCCGACAGTAAATCTTCAATTGAAGCTGATAAATAAAAATCAACTTTAATTGAAGATTTTTTTTAATATTCAAATTTTGGAATGAATATTGAAGTGAATAAACACAAAGTTATACAATAATTTATTTACCTTTACACATTAAAAAATTATGAGAACTTTTTTTTATGATATAACTATAAACATAGAGTACAATGCGATTTACAAGCTAAATTGAATAAATAATATCATATGAAAAAACTACTATTTTTATTATTATCCGCAGTGTTGTTTAGCTCCTGCGATGGAAACTTTTCGTATCAGGAAGATCTCACAACAAAACAAATTGTAAACCTGAAAATTAATCAGGACAAATGGACCTTGTATTCCGATGGTATAAATAAATACTATTCTTCCTATGTCAGAATAGATGAACTAACGTCCACCATCTACAGCCACGGAGGTGTAATTGCTTATATTGATTACGATGATCATCAGCAGGTTTTGCCTTATGTACGTCACCACGGGGATGCAAAAGGAAATCTGTGGACTACAACCATAGATTACGAAGTGGAAAAAGGAGGAATGACCTTCTACGTAACCAATTCGGATTTTGTGGCCGAAGCGCCTGAAACCATGTACATGAAAGTTGTGCTTTTTTGGTAAACAGGGAATATTAAGGCTTTAGCCAACACGTTTTTATAAGCTATATCAATTTTTGTAACCGAAAGAAAATAATTAGCGCATTCAATTTAATCTTACTATCTAATAAATATATTTCGATGAGAAAACATTTCCTGATTGCTTCAGTTCTGACTCTCTGTGGTGCTCTCTATGCCCAACAAGCGCAAAAAGTAAATATCAATGTGAAGTCCCGCACACCTTCGGGAACTATCGATCCTAAAATATACGGACAACTTTTCGAACACATCTATTTTTCTGCCGATGGCGGTTTGTGGGGCGAAATGATTGCCGAACGCTCATTCGAGCCAGAACAATATCCCGGCATATCGCCCCGTGAAGGTTTCTTCGACGGTTGGTATGCTGATGATAATGAAATACTGCATTCACCTACATTATTTGAACAACCCATCCCACTGACCAGTGTGGAGACTGATCAATACGTCGTAACTGCTGATGTAAAATGGCGTGCCTACAAATTGGCCCGACACATGTGGAGCGGAGGATATGCCGATATGCGCGTGGAATTCAACAATATCTCGGACGGATTAAAATACCGTTTCCGCCTGCACGACCCACAATACGAACCCGCAAATCCACGAAATCCTCAACCGGTTGCCAAAGAAGCTACATTTGCCATCGAAAAACAATCCTTTACCGAGCGGCAGGGACGGGATGGTAAAACCATGAAAGTAAGCACCTGGGAAGTGATGGCTAGCGCAGTGGTAAAACCGGGTCAGATAGATAAAGCTGAAGCGTGGCACAATTTGTTTATCGCAGTTTCGGGTAAACAGGTTTCGGTAAAATGGGACGAACAAACAGTTCTCATTTACAATGGTTTGGAAAGTACAGTAAAAAAACACGATATAACATTTGGTGTAAATTATACCGAAGCGCAATATAAAAACATTCAGGTTTCATCGCTGGATAGATTTTTAGTTTACATGACAGGATTACCTGAAGTGGTTTCAAACCCTGCTGTTGCACCTCAATGGAAATCGTTTGGAAAGGGTGAATTCTCTATGGAAAAAGGCAACGCTGTTAATATGGCTTACTCTCAAAGAATCAAAGCAGGCGCAGAAACTGCCGGTGTTACACAAGGTCCGTTTTCTATCAAAAAAGGTGAGAAATATGTGGGTTCTGTATGGGCAAAAGGCGATGGTGCGGCGGAATTAAGCATTGCATTCGCAGCTGATGGTAAAAACAAAGCCGTTCAGGTGTTGGGTAAGCCGGGTGTCGAATGGAAAAAATATGAATTTGTATTGGATGCCGACGAATATACGGGTGATGCCAATCTGTGCATTGGAGTCAAAGGAGGCACACTACAAGTAGATCAGGTAAGTATGATGCCTAAAACAGGCATTGATCTGGGTGGTTTCCGCCCTGACATTTATAAGGCTGTAAAAGAACTCGGACCTACTAATATGCGTTGGCCGGGTGGGGGATATGCTGCTCAATATAGCTGGAAATGGGGAGTTGGACCACAGGAAGCACGTGTTCGCTGGCCACACTATATGTGGATGAACTACGACCAGAATAGTTTCGGAACGGATGAATTTATCCAACTGTGCCGTCAGATTAACTCAGAACCGGTGATGGTAGTGCGCATTGGTTTTGATCGTCCGGCTTCAGAACATGCAGAGATTTTACAGGAAGCCTGCGACTGGGTGGCGTATTGCAACGAACCTGCCACCGGAAAATGGGGTAGTAAACGTGCCGCTAACGGACATCCGGAACCCTACAACATTAAATATTGGGAGATTGATAACGAAATGTGGGAATTCGGACTGGATAACTACGAAGCTGCTGTCAGAGAATTTTCCACCGCCATGCGCAAAGTAGATCCGGGCATCAAAATTATTGTATGTGGTGGATTTGATGACAACGATAAAGCCATGATTAATCGCTCGGGAACTTATTTCGATTATCTAAGCCTGCATCATTACGAAAATCCGAACGGATATGCCAACGGTCCGACAAAACTGGGTGAGCAATATAAAAAATATGCCGACATCATTGCCAAAAGTCCAAACCCAAAGATCAAACTGTATATCTCGGAGTGGAACCTGAGCAGCATCGACTGGCGTACAGGTCTATTTGCCGGAGGTTTTCTGAATGTGTGCGAATCGCAACCTGTAGTTGAGATGGGTGCTGCCGCCCTCTTTATTCGTCGCACCGACGCACCTGCCTGGAACAATGCTTTTATAAACTTCGATTACAAAGGATTGTTTGTAGCTCCCAATTACCTTGTTACCAAGCTGTGGCACGACAATTTCTCTAAAAATCGCTTAGCTTTCACTGGTGAAACCGGCGACTTGAGCATCAGTACCACACTTTCAGAAAACGGTCAGAAAGTAATTGTAAAAATTGTCAATCCTACTGATAAACCCTATGAACTCACCGTGGCAGGCGACTGGAAAAAACTAACCGGTGCAGGGTACGAATACTTAGCTCCCGGCTCATTGACAGCTGCCAATTCGATGGAGGCTCCAAACGCTGTGGCAGTAAAGAAAATGGACGTGGTTCCTGTCGGCAATAATGTGACCATCACATTAGCTCCATTATCAGCCGGAGTACTTAATCTGACAAAGTAAACTTTGATAAAGACTGATTTTGGACAAACTGTAATTGTAAACTGAAAATCAAAAATCAAAAATACAATAATATGAAAAATCTTTATTTTGTGCTGGTTTTACTGTTCTTTGCTTCATGTACTTATGATGTACGAACTACGACTAAACATTCTGAATCACGAGATACCGTTACTGTGGTTAAGCAGATGTCTACGTTGGATACAGCTTCCATTAGAAAAGGGGTGCTCTCTTACAATAAAAAACACATTCGTAAAATTGATTATTATGTAAATGGTGTGCTTGTAAAGCATGTAGAAACAACTTCATCAACAGATACAGCTGCAAATCATAACGCTAAAGTTCAAAATTCAAGCTCTTCGCTACAACAAGAAGCTTTTTTTGCAGATGATGCTCAGGCCAGAAAATCGGCTGTGTCTCAGTTGAAAAATCAATCGGATTTGCAGCATGTAGCGTTCTTCGACAATGATGTTGAAGTGCGTAAGTTGTCTGTCACTATGCTTGAAAATGAAACCGACATTCAGCATGTGGCATTCTTTGATAATGAAGCCAATATTCGCCTTTTAGCTGTTTCAATGCTCAAAAAGCAGGAAAATATTCGTCATGTCGCTTTTTTCGATAATGAAAAGAAAGTACGAAAACTTGCGCTGACTATGCTCAAAATAAAATCTGACATAAAGCATGTTGCCAGTTTTGATAATGATGAAGAGTTGAGAAAAATAGCGGAGAAATTACTTCGTCAGAGTTGATTTATAAGAATTAATAGAGAAGCATCACCGAATACACCACAAAATTTAAAATATGGATTTAGAAATTTTAATTCCCGCACTGTTTGTGCTGATTGTTGGAACGATTATATTCCTTACAATATACTTTAGCAAAAAAGCGGTAGTAAAACGAAAACTCAAAAAAGCGGTTGATCGTAAAATTTCGGAATTTATATCGGGTGATATCGCCAAAGTTGTAGGCACAGTTGAATTTGTTGGAGAACCCCTTATTGCTCCCTTATCCGGCAGACCTTGTGCATATTACTATGTATTAGTGGAAGAACTTATATCAACCGGAAAAAGCTCGCACTGGCATAAAATGATAGAACGGGAAGTAGGAGGAAAGTTTGTTATTCGTGACGGCAGATACCGTGCATGCATCTCGACAGATAGCAGCGTGAAAAGCTATATATTAATGGATCGAAAATACTCATCGGGGTTTATGAATAACCCAACTGAAAATCTGGAACTGTTTCTGAAAAAACACGGACAATCGGCTGAAGGATTATTAGGACTAAACAGAAAACTTCGATACAAAGAAGGCATATTAGAGAAAGACGAGTGTATAGCCGTTATGGGCAGAGGCGAATGGAAAACAGCTACTTCAATTCAGTATCCCGAATCTTTAGGCAAATTACTGGTTATAACAGGAGCTGATAATGAGCCTGTTTATATGAGCGATGATCCCGATACAGTGAAAACAACCTACCCCGGATTTTAGCCGCGTGTGATTTCTTCGGAACGTCATTATCAGTTAATGAAAGAAATAGAAAAAATGACATACAAGCATTAAACAGAATTCCATTTACGTTGTTAGAGCTATAAACAAGAATCTGAAAACAACATCAAGAGTCAACTAAAAACATGCTGAGCACAAAAGAAAAATCGGTACATATCAACATCAATTCGACATACTACGGTGCCATTGCTGAAATAGGAGGTGGTCAGGAAACCGCAAGACATTTGTTTCAGGCTGGAGGTGCATCAAACACTGTCGCTAAATCAATTTCAGCCTATGATAAGCTGTTCAGTGACCATTTTTATAATCAGGGAACACCTTCGCGCTATGTGGCTGAAGACCGGCTACGAAAAATGCTTGACTATGAGTATGATGAACTGATAGAAATTCTTGATAAGAAAAATACCCAAAAATTCTTCGCTTTTGCCAACACAGTAGAAACGCTGAATTTCTCTAAAACCAATCAGGGAAACGGCTGGTTGGGCATTGCTGTGGAAGGTACCGACCGGTATTGCCCGAACAAAATATTCATTCATGTAAAACTGCATGAAAATGATACGCTTTTGCAACAATACACGCTGGGTACACTGGGCATAAATCTGATTTACGGAGGTTTGTTCCAATGGCAGGATCCTCAAGGTATTCTGCTTTCGCTGCTGGACAACCTGGATACTGACCGTGTAGAAGTTGATTATATATACGTCGAAGGCCCGGATATGAAACTGGTAGATAACAGACTTCTCAACCTAATGCTGGTAAATAACGATATGACCCCGGCTATCATGTTCGACCAATCGGGCAAAGTTCAACAGCCGAGCGATATGTTACACAAAAAGAATGTAATCGTACTGAGAGGTTATTTCAGACCCATCAATAATTTGGGAATGGAATTTATTGAAGACAGCCTGGATTTCTTCAAACGTGATGAAAATTACAAACCCGATAACACCATAGCATTTTGTGAAATATCGCTGAAATACCTTATGCAGAATGAAAAAGTTGATGAAAAAGACTTTCTGCACCGGGTGGATTTGCTCAATATGATGGGACAAAGCGTTATGGTTTCAAAGTTCTACCGATATTTTCAGCTGGTGAAATATTTCGGTCAGTTTAAGCTCATCAAGCTCCGCATAGTGGTGGGCTTACCTGCATTCGACAAAATTCTGGATAGCGACAACTATACCGACTTGCGCGGAGGACTGCTCGAATCAATGGGAGCCTTGTTTCAGGAACATGTGAAAATATATTTATATCCCTACGTCGATGCCCGATCAGGAGAGGTAGTGTATCCCGACGACGACCACTTCTCAAAAGAAAATAAACTACTCTGGCAATACCTGAATGCAATAAAAAAGATACTTGTACTCAAGAGTATTTCTCCCAAAAACCTTGAAATAAGATCTGAACATATCTCGGAGTTAATTGAAAACGGTGATGACAGTTTCGCAAACTTCGTACCTGATAAAGTGTTTCAACACATAAAAAGCAACGGCTTATTCGGGTATAACAGGAACAATAAAAATTGATTACTATGGCAATCGATAAAACGAATGCTGCCCGACTGCTGGATAAAGCCTCTATTTCGTATGAATTAATAAGCTACCAGGTAGATGAAACCGATCTCAGTGCAGTACATGTGGCATCTCAATTGAATGAGCCAGTGGAGCGAGTTTTCAAAACATTGGTGCTGAAGGGTGATAAAACAGGACATTTTGTGTGTATAATTCCGGGAGCAGAGGAGCTGGACTTAAAAAAAGCAGCCAAACTTTCGGGAAACAAAAATTGTGAAATGATTTTGATGAAATACCTGCTTCCAGTCACTGGATATATTCGTGGAGCATGTTCACCAATAACCATGAAAAAACATTTCCCGACCTATATACATGACACTTGCCGGAATTTCGACAAAATATATGTCAGTGCCGGCAAAAGAGGACTTCAACTATACCTGACTCCACAAGATTTAATTAATGAAATAAAAGCCACCGTAGGTTATTTAATCGTCTAAGTGTTGTAATTTTGCAATCAGGACGAACATTCCGAAAATTTGTGTGTCTGTATGTAGTGCACGAAAATTATAACGAATTTAAAATACGCAGATGATTTTATTAGATAAGAAGGAATACTATAAGGCATCAGAACCGCTTCAACAGGTAGAAATCAATCATTTATTTGCCGATGCAGTTGTACTGGGACATGTAGATGGTCGGATTTATGTCGACAACACGATAAAACCAGATGCTTTTTACATAGAGCACCCCTATGGAATGTCATTGCTGTTTGGAAGTACTACAAATGAATCATTCAATAAATGGCTTATTCAGCATGCACTTAACATTCATAAAATCCGAAATCGTTTTGAGTGGTTACAAGCTTTTCCCAAAGCATGGAATGAGTACATTGCATCCGAATGGTCAAAACACCTCATCAAACAAAAAGACAACGAAGCAGGAATGCAGGATGATAAGATAGAAGAGAATACACGTGTAAATTTCAGATTCAACAAGGCTATATATCTTGAATTCAAACATAAATACATACAAGCTGATGTAGCTGTAGTGACTACCGACAGACAAATGTTTGAAAGCATGCAGGGAAGTGTTGTTCCGGCACGATTTTGGAATAATGCCGATGATTTTCTTGAAAAAGCGGTGGCATTTAGTGTTATGGATAATGGCTCAACAGTCGCTTGTACTGCTTTTTCTGCTTTTGTAATTGGAAATCAGTTAGAAATCGGAATCGAAACTTCAGACAACTATCGCGGAAAGGGATATGCAGCAAGCGCATGTTCGGCGTTGATTGATTACTGTCTGGCAAATAGTTACGAGCCTGTATGGGGCTGCAAGCTCGAAAATAAAGCTTCGTATCTGCTGGCCCAGAAACTGGGGTTTGAGCCTACCGTATATTGGCCATTTTTCAAACTATTGAAGTAAAATCTGATCCATAGAAATGAGTTTTAGAATCCAACTATAGCAGTTTTTTCAGAACCTCAGCAAATTCAACCACATCTTCCTCCGTAGTATCGAAAGAACACATCCAACGTTGCTCATGCAATTCTGCATCCCATTCGTAAAACGGATATTGAGCTCGCAAGGGTTGTATAACATGTTCGGGAATTATTACAAACACAGCATTGGCATCAACACTCCTTGTAATTTTTACTTCAGGGAGATTCTGTACTTTTGATGCTAATAATTGAGCCATCTTGTTTGCATGTGTTGCCATGCGCCGCCACAGATTGTTGTTAAGCAAGGCTATAAACTGAGCTGATATAAATCGGTTTTTTGAAAATAATTGGGCTGTTTGCTTATGAAAATAAGGAGCATTAGCTTTTAATTCATCGTTGAAAATCAATACAGCTTCTCCAACCATTAGCCCGTTTTTTGTTCCTCCAAAACTCATGATATCCACACCACAGTCAACCGTAGCTTCTTTTAAGCTCACCCCCAATGCTGTCACGGCATTAGATATGCGGGCACCATCAAGATGAACATACATCCCGTTTTTATGTGCAAAATCGCATAATGCTTTCAGCTCAGCAAGAGAATATACGGTTCCCAATTCTGTACTTTGACTGATAGAAATAACGCGCGGTTGGGTGTTATGTACATTGCCTATTCGATTGAGTAAAGGCTTAATCATATCAGGTGTAAGTTTTCCGTCGGATGTTTTGAGGGGTAGGAGTGAACATCCAATACTTTGTGTAGGTGCACCACACTCGTCAGCCAGAATGTGCGCATACTCCGAACAAACGACCGCTTGAAATGGTAATGTACAGCATTTTAGACAAGTAACATTTGCTCCGGTTCCATTAAAGGTATAAAGAACGGTAACTAGTCCGAAAACTTTCTCAAATAGCTGATTGGCTTCAGCTGTAAATGAATCTTCACCGTACGAAATCTGGTGTTGGTTATTGGCACGTTGGATCGCTTCAAAAATTTCCGGATGAATACCGGAATAATTATCACTGGCAAAGGACTTCATCTTTTTCTTTAATTATATTGGTGCATGAACAAAAAACCAAGACATAAGATGAAACATTCTTATGTCTTGGCTCTTGGGAGTAATATCTAAATACTGATTCTTTAAAACTTAAATTTATCAAAGAAGCTTTTTGATTTTCCATCTTCAGTAGTTACCGATTCGACAACTTCTTCGGAGCGTGGTATTGCTTCGCCTTGTTCACGTTTGATAAAGCCTACCACATCTTCTAGTCCCTCAATAAACTTGTCAAAATCTTCTTTGTACAAAAATATCTTGTGCTTTTCATAGGTTACTTGTGAAGTTTCTTCATAACCAACCACTTTCTTTTTACTCTCTGTAATGGCTAAAAATAAATCATCGTTTCTGCTCTTCTTTACATCCAGATAATAAATTCTCTTTCCCGCTTTGATTGCTTTTGAATAAATGATTTCGTTATCCTTTTTCTCAATCTCAAATTTCTTTTTCTCTACTTCCATAATACCGCAAATATTTATCGTACAGTTGTTAATTTCGCCATTATTAATTATGAGTTAATTATGAGTCTTCAAATTTCTGTATTTTTTTTGAATATATCAAATAAAACGGGCATTTTTGTTGTTTTTTTTCAAATAAATTTTTCAAATGTAATATATTTGCTGTTTTTCACTTCATTTTATTTATTCCGATTAAACTTTTTGAGTTGAGTTGCGTCTAAAATGAAAAATAAATTAGTTTATGAATGAAAAGCTAAATGTGTTCAACAGATGATAACCTAAGAATTATATCTTTTTTAAACGTATAAATACGGAATAATCATTCGTTTAATAGAAGGATAAATAAAAAAAATGGCTATTTTTGTATGTCAAAACTAAGATGATATGTGTAAGATAATTACACAAAACAAAGTTTTTTCATACAAAGGGAAAATTCAATAACATACAAATAACACTAATACAAGCTAATCATGGAATCAACAATTAAACTTTACTCGCTTAAAGCCATTGAAATTAAATCTTACATCTTTGCATTGCTCTTTGTAGCGGGTAATATACTGTTACCTCAGCTGACACATTTACTGCCATTTGGCGGTCAGGTATTATTGCCTATATATTTTTTCACACTTATTGCAGCATATAAGTATGGTATTTTCACAGGATTACTTACTGCGTTGGTTTCACCTTTGGTCAATCACTTGCTTTTCGGTATGCCTGCAATAGATATGCTTCCGATAATTCTCATTAAATCGTCACTGATTGCTATTGCAGCCGGTTATATAGCTCAACGTACACAACAAATAAAACTTCAGCATCTTTTATTGGTGATTGCTTTCTATCAGGGAGTGGGTATGATTGCTGAATACCTTATTACAGGCAGCTTTATGGCCGCTATGCAGGATGTAAGATTAGGATTTCCCGGAATTATTCTCCAATTATTTGGTGGGTATTATTTTTTAAAAGCAATTGCTAAATGGTAATTTACCATCAGAATATGTAATTGTTTTGTACATTTTTAGAAAAACACGTAGTTGACAAAACAAACACATACAACATAGAATGGATATATGGGAAAATCTTTTGATGAAGTGCTGGAGCGGGTAAGAACTATCGATATCCCCGACAAGTTTGATATGGTAGTGGCAATAGCAAATGGTGGAATTATTCCGGCAGCTATGATCAATCAGCGTTTGGGGTGTGAGTTTTATCTTTTGAAGCTGAATTTACGCGATGCTATGCAAAACAAATTGTATGACAAACCAAAACTATTGGCCGAAATAGACTTTGATTTCAAAGGCAAAAAAATATTATTGGTGGACGACCGTGTTAAAACCGGTACTACACTCGAATTTGCTAAGGAGCTACTGTCTGATGCTAAGATTGTAAAAACTTTAGCAGTTAATGGTAAAGCCGACTATTGTTTATATGACGAAGCGTGTTTCCGTTTTCCGTGGATTGTATAAATAAATATACATTTCATAAATTTTATTCAGTCATCTAGTTTGTTGTCTATTCTTACAAATTAATAGGAAAAAGTATTATCTTTGCAGCCAAATTAGAAATTGAGTTAAGGTATATCAATTTCATTAACAACGAATTATACATTATACGTAATGTATAGTAAATAAAAAGCGTTCACCGTATTTTATGATTAATCGAGTATTATTACGTATTAAGATTGTTCAAATCTTATATTCCTACTATAAAAGCGACAGCAAATCGTTGCCTGTAGCCGAGAAAGAATTGTTTCACAGTATAGAAAAAACTTACGACCTTTACTATCACTTACTTCAGTTATCAATAGAAATCACCAGATTTGCTGCTGACCGAATTGAAACAAAGAGAAACAAACTTCGTCCAACTCCGGAAGATTTAAATCCTAACACCCGTTTTATTGACAATGCATTCGTAGCTCAGCTGTCGAACAACATTCAGTTCAATGAATATCTGCAAGCTCATAAGTTATCGTGGGTAAATGACTCTGAAATAATAAAAGTTTTATTCGAAAAGATCATTAAATCTGAATTTTATTCAGAATATATGAATGCTCCTGCTACAGATTATGCCGCAGACAAAGATATTTGGCGTAAAATTTTCAAGAAAATCATTCTGCAGAGCGAAGAGTTGGATGACTCCATACAGGATCAGAATATCTACTGGACAGACGATATCGAAATGGTGGTCAGCTTCATTATCAAAACAATTAAACGATTTGATGAGAGCAAAGGTGATGAGCAACAGCTTCTTCCTATGTTCAAAGACGATGAAGATGCTGAATTCGCCCGAAAACTAATGCGCAGTGTATTGACCAAAGGTCCGAAATTGCGTGAAATGATAGATGTAAACACAAAAAACTGGGAACTGGATCGTATCGCTTTCATGGACATTGTTATTATGGAGGTGGCGCTTGCTGAACTTATGGATTTTCCTACTATTCCGGTAAATGTTACATTAAATGAATACATCGAAATAGCAAAGACTTATAGCACTGAAAAGAGCGGTACATTTATCAATGGTGTACTCGATAATATCGTTGGTCAATTGAAAAGCGAAAATAAATTGATTAAAGTCGTTATGTTTAGTGATAATAAAAAATAATAAACTATTTTTGTAAGTATAATTTTTAAAAAGAAAAGAATATGAGTCTTTTGAGTATTTTATTACAAGCAGCCGCTCCTGCAGGTGGCAATTATGGAATGTTGATAATGATGGCATTGGTATTTGTCGTGTTTTACTTCTTCATGATACGTCCACAAAGCAAACGTCAGAAAGAAATCAAAAAACAACGTGAAGCAATGAAAGCCGGTGACTCTGTGGTAACTTCAGGTGGTATTTATGGAAAAGTAAAAGATGTAAAAGAAACTACTGTTACTATCGAAATTGCTGATAATGTTCGCATTAAAGTTGACAAAAACTCTGTTTTTGCAACTCCTGAGGATATTCAAGCTCCTGTTAAATAAATTGTTTCTATGGCTGATAGCAGCGGCATACAATTTCTAAAGTATTACTTGCAAAAGCTTAAATTATTCTTTTTATCTAAAGATATTTTAAGCTTTTTGCTTTTTCTTGCTCTTTCTGCCGGTTTCTGGTTTGTACATTCGCTCGGTAAAGAACACGAGATAGTGATAAGTGTACCTATTAAATTTGTAGGTTTACCTCTAAATTATGCCATCACCAATGCACCTCCAAGTGAAATTTCAATAAACCTGAAAGATCAGGGTTTACGTCTTTTTACCTATACAGCTAAGCATAACAGCCCGCTGACAATTGATCTTCGACAAACTTTTCATCGAAAAGGGGAAATCCTGATAACTTCTGATAAGCTCACTACAAGAATAATGAAATATCTGCACCTGCAACCTACTACTACCATAAGTGAGGTGCACCCCGATTCGCTTTTGATTAGATACGAAAAACTTGTTTCGGCAAAAGTACCGGTAAAACTCAATGCGAAAATTGAACTATCCCACCAATACATGTTGAGTAATAAAATACAGCTCAGTCCAGATAGTGTTATGATATTTGGACCCAAAGAAGCTGTTGAAAAATTGAAATCGATTCATACAAAATTACTTACATTAAATAACCTGAGTGATACAACTTATCTTCAGGTTCAATTAAAACCGATTAATCACGTCCGACTGTCTTCTGAATCAATCAAAGTGAGTATATTAGTCGAACCTTTTACCGAAAGAAAGGTACAAGTTCCGATTACAGCATTAAATTGCCCGGAAAATCTATCTATTCGCACTTTCCCGGCTTTTGTAAATGCAACTTACATTGTTGGTTTGAGTAAATTTAATACGCTGTCTCCTTCGGATATTCAAGTTTATTTGGACTATAATGAATTAAAAAACTCCAAAACCAGTAAAGGACTATTGAAAATAAAAAACAATAGTTTGAATATCTCTAACATTCGAATTTTGCCACAGGAAGTAGAATTTATTTTGGAACAAAAGTAACCTTATTCAACCCGAAGGAATACTATGAAGACTATTCATATGGTTGACCTGCGTGGTCAATACGAAAAGATTAAAGTTGAAATAAACTCTGCCATTCAAGAGGTTATAGATTCATCAGCATTTATAAAAGGAGGAAATGTTGTTGATTTTCAACAAAGCCTGGAAGCATACCTGAATGTGAAGCACGTTATTCCGGTTGGAAACGGAACAGATGCATTACAAATTGCTTTAATGGCATTAGGATTAAAGCCCGGCGATGAGGTAATTACGCCTACTTTCACTTTCATAGCCACTGCCGAAGTAGTAGCGTTGTTGGGATTAACTCCCGTTGTTGTTGATGTTGACGTTGATACATTCAATATAGATATTGAATCAATAAAAAAAGCCATTACACCCCGCACAAAAGCCATTGTTCCTGTTCATTTATTTGGACAAAATGCTGAAATGGAACAGATTTTGGAACTAGCCAAGCAACATAACCTGTATGTTATAGAAGATGCCTGCCAATCAATCGGTTCAACCTATACATTTGCCAATCGAAAATCATTTCAATCGGGGACTATGGGGGATATAGGCTGTACATCATTCTTTCCTTCAAAAAATCTGGGATGTTTTGGAGATGGAGGAGCAATTTTTACCAATAACGATGAGTTAGCACTCAGGATGCGATCCATTGCGAACCATGGAATGATTGAACGATATCATCACGATATAGTAGGTGTAAATTCGAGATTAGACAGCATTCAGGCTGCTGTACTAGATGTAAAGCTCAAATATTTGGACAGATATAATAATAGTCGTCAGGAAGTTGCAACATTTTATGATAATGCTTTTGCAAACAATGACCGATTAATCGTTCCGAAGCGCTCAGTAAATTCCTCTCATGTGTTTCATCAATACACTTTAAAATTGAATGGCATTAACCGTTCCGCTCTGAGAAATTACCTTTCAGACAAAGGGATACCTACCATGATTTATTATCCTGTGCCGTTACATTTGCAGAAAGCGTATAAAAATGATCGCTATCAACTTGGCGATTTTCCTAATGCTGAAAAGCTCTGCGAATGTGTACTATCGTTGCCCATGCATACTGAGTTGGAAATAGATCAATTAGAATTTATTACAAAAAGTGTATTGGAATTTGTTGAAAAACATGCAGGATAAATTTTCTTTATTGTGAGTTCATTACATATACTCAGAATGACTTAGCAATATTATTGCAAGTACTGATTTTAAACTTAATAGCCAAGTAATAGTAATATGAAGGAATACTTTGCGCACGAAACAGCTGTAATCGATTCAGATTGCCAAATCGGTAAGACTACAAAAATCTGGCATTTTTCGCATATTATGTCCGGTTGTATTATTGGAGAAGCTTGTAATATCGGGCAAAATGTTGTAATTTCGCCTAACGTAATTCTTGGAAGCAATGTAAAAATTCAGAACAATGTTTCTGTTTACACCGGAGTTATTTGCGAAGACGATGTTTTTCTCGGACCATCTATGGTATTTACCAATGTTATCAATCCTCGAAGTCATGTGGCCAGGAAAGATGAATATCAACAGACATTTGTACGTAAAGGAGCTACTATTGGTGCCAATGCTACGATAGTATGTGGTAACGAAATAGGTAAATATGCAATGATTGGAGCCGGAGCGGTAATCACTAAACCGGTAAAACCTTTTGCTTTGATGGTCGGAAATCCTGCAAAACAAACAGGCTGGGTTAGTATTAATGGACATAAGCTGAAATTTGATGAAAATAATAGAGCCCGGTGTCCTGAGACAGGTCAGGAATACGAATTGAAAAACGAAACTGTATACGCTATTCCCGAATTATAATTTTAATATTGGAAATCAATACTATATGATAAAATTTGCAGTAATAGGGCAGGGGCACATAGGAAAAAGACATGCTGAAATGATTCGTCGGAATCCTGAAGCTGAATTAGTTGCCGTTTGCGATGTTTTGCCAAAAGAAAAACTAAATCTGACGGATATACAAGAAAGATTCTTTACCGATTACGATGAGTTGTTGGATGCAAATTTGGATATTGATGTAATAAATATCTGCACTCCGAATGGTTATCATGCAGAATATGCTATCAAGGCTCTTGAGTGCAAAAAGCATGTTGTAATAGAAAAACCTATGGCATTGAGCAAATTGGATGCTGAAAAGATTCTTTTTAAGTCACTTGAAGTATCATGCCATGTATTTTGTGTCATGCAAAACCGGTATTCTCCGCCAGCAATCTGGCTGAAAAAACTGGTTGACAACAAAACGCTGGGTGATATATTTATGGTAAAACTTGATTGTTTTTGGAACAGAGATGAAAGATATTATACCCGAGATACATGGCATGGCGATGCGAAGTTGGATGGTGGAACTCTTTTTACACAGTTTTCGCACTTTATAGATATTATATATTGGTTATTTGGCAATATTCAACACATTAACGGAAGCTTTGCTGATTTTAATCATGATAAGCTGACTGATTTTGAAGACAGTGGTATCGTGAATTTCAGTTTTGTAAAGGGTGGCATGGGTTGTTTGAGCTATTCGACCTCTATTTGGAACTCAAATTTAGAAAGCAGTATCACGATTATTGGTTCTAAAGGAACTGTAAAAGTTTCGGGACAATATATGAATGAAGTAACCTATTGTCATATAAAAGATTATGAAATGCCTGAACTTCCGGCATCAAATCCACCGAATGATTATGGTTCATACAAAGGATCTGCCCAAAATCATCATTTGGTGATCGAAAATGTTATTGAGAAACTAAATGACAAAGGAAACATCACCACTAACGCTCTTGAAGGATTAAATGTCGTAGATATTATAGAGAGAATTTATGCAGTTAGGGATGCACAATGGAAAAAACAAATTAAATAATTATGATACAACGAATTCAAACTCTTTACTTATTAATAATAGTTATTCTGTCGGGATTTGTAATATTCTCGCCAATTGCCGAATTGATTAACAGCGCTGATAATCTGATTTATCTCGTTGATATTAACGGTATCTCATTGGTGAAACCTACAGGAAACATTTTCGAATCGAATATATGGGGCTTGACTGCTATCTCAATGGTAGTGGCAGTTTTTTCGCTAATAACCATTTTCTCTTATAAAAACAGAATTAAACAAATACGTTATTGCGTTATTAACATGTTGTTTATGGTTAGTTACTATGCTTTCCTGCTTTTCTACATTTGGTCAGCTTGTAACCGGTTACATACTGACTGGCATCTCAAGCTTACAACTGTGTTCCCGATTGTAAATTTGATTTTGAATTTTCTTACTATCGGAGCTATTGGCAAAGATGAGAACCTGGTAAAATCGGCTGATCGTTTACGCTAGTTTTATCGTTTTACTTCACAGCTTCACAAACGCCTTTTACACAGAAGGCGTTTGTTGTTTCCATTTTATTGAACAAAGTCAAGGTTTCATCTGTTTTGTCCTGAAATTGAGGGAACCAGTAAAATGAAAATAAATCTAGCGGCAACAATTTTAAGTATATTTCTACTGATTAGCCAAAGTGCCTGTAATCAACAAGTAAAGAAAATGAAATTAAATACACTAACACCCGAAGAGCAGGCAGTTATTCTGCATAAAGCCACCGAAAGACCCTTCACTGGAGAATATGAGAATAATTTTGCAAAAGGGACATATGTGTGCAAGCAATGTGATGCTCCTTTGTATCGATCCGAAGATAAATTTGATGCTCACTGTGGATGGCCAAGTTTTGATGACGAAATATCTGGAGCCGTGAAGCGAATTCCCGATGCTGATGGTAGACGAACAGAAATTGTATGCAATAACTGTGGCGCTCATCTTGGTCATGTTTTTTTGAATGAAGGGTTTACTCCTAAAAATACGCGTTTTTGCGTCAATTCTATATCACTAAAATTTATACCTGCTAAAGATATGAAACAAGAAAACAATACGCATGAGACTGCTTATTTTGCGTCAGGATGTTTCTGGGGCACACAATATCACTTTATGAAAGCTGCCGGAGTAATCTCAACCACAGTGGGTTATATGGGTGGTCATACTCAAAAGCCAACTTATAAAGAAGTGTGCACCGGCGAAACCGGTCATGCTGAAACAACTGAAGTAGTTTTTGATAACACCAAAACATCGTATGAAAATATGGTAAAACTATATTTTGAAACGCATGATTTCACACAAGTAGGAGGGCAGGGACCTGATATTGGTGATCAGTACAGATCGGTGATTTTTTATACATCAGAAGCACAAAAGCAAATAGCAGAAAAATACGTACGCATTCTGACAGATAAAGGCTATAAAGTAGCAACTATACTACAGAAGGCGCCTGAATTCTGGAAAGCAGAAGATTATCATCAGGAATACTACGAAAAGAAAAACGGTACGCCTTATTGTCATATTTACCGGAAAATTTTCTAAAAAACAATCCCTGATATCAAACCATATCAGGGATTATTTTTATTCTACAGCTTTTACTTTATATCCTTTTCTTTCCAGCTGCTTAATTAGTCCATTATTTCCACCCAAATGTATAGCTCCAACGCATACAAAGCAAGATGATTTTTTTAGCAGCTCAGGTAACTTGGTCAACCAGTCTGCATTTCGGTTATCAATCATTTTAGCATATTCTTCTTCAGTCATAGCTGGAGAATGCTTTATTAATTCATCAATCTTACCGGCTTTGTATCGTTTATTCAATTGAATCATTTCACTTAGAACTTTGTCCTTATGCTGAATTGCTTCCACCAGTAAATCGGCCTGGCGCTCTAAAGTTCCGAAGCCATACAGCGAGCTTATTTGCTGCTCGACGTTTTCTAATCCTACAACTTTCTTATCTTTCTCTGATGCAACAAGTTGAAAATAAGAATCTGACTGTGTACCATCTCTGAATCCGGTTTGTTGTTTAAATATCTCTGATTTATACAAACTCAGTATCAACATTGGATTCATAATTGAAACTTCTTTTAATCCAAATTTCATAACTGACTTCAACTCATTATCAATCATTTTATATTCTTCATCGGATAACAAGTCTTTAATATTTATATGACTCGGCATAATAGCTGCTTGCTGAATTCTGGCTGTTTCATCAATTCTATTCAGAACTGTTTCTCCTACAACGATATCACATTCATTAAATGCTTTAAATAATCCAGGAACACTATCTAAAAACTGAATCGAAATAAGATCTTGTGTTCCAAATATATAGGATGGTTGTTTTAATCCGTTTCCAGTAACTTTCCATAAAAGCTGTGCCTGAACGGTTACGAATCCAACTAAAGATATAGAAAATGCAAGAATAATCTTCTTCATAATTTATTGTTTTATATATCGTACAAAGATAGTTAAGTAATTAATTATTAAGTATTCATATTTCATAATTAAATATAAGACAAAGTTTGTTTTGTCTTGAAAAATCATGATATAATTATTATCTTTGCATAGATAAAAACTATAATGAAATAAAATATGACTTTACAGCAATTGGAATATGTATTAGCACTGGAAAAGACCCGTCATTTTGTACGTGCAGCCGAATTGTGTGGTGTTACACAGCCAACCCTGAGTGCCATGATTCAAAAACTGGAAGAAGAGCTTGACTGTAAAATTTTCGATCGCTCCAGGCAACCAATAGAACTAACAGCTATAGGGAAAGAAATAGTATCTCAGGCTCAGGTAATTATATATCAATCGAACCAACTGAAAGAAAGTGTTTTGTCTACAAAAAATGCAGTAAGCGGAACGTTGAATCTGGCTATTATTCCAACCATTGCTCCTTATTTGCTCCCCCAATTTATAGCTTCATTTAAAAATTTATACCCTGAGATTTCGCTCAAAATCAGTGAAATGCATACATCCACCATTATTGAAAAGCTTCGGGTAGCTGAAATTGATCTGGCTATACTTTCAACACCACTTGATGACCCTAAAATACTGGAAGTCCCACTCTATTATGAAAAGTTTGTAGCCTATATTTCACCTGATGAACCAATTTATGAAAGGACGGAGCTCTCAGCAAACGATATGCCACTGGATAAACTCTGGGTTTTGGAAGAAGGACATTGTTTACGCAATCAGGTTTTCAATTTTTGTCACGAGAAACCGATTCAATCTTCTACATACGAAGCCGGAAGTATTGATACTCTGGTAAAAATTGTTGATTTAAACGGTGGATATACTGTGATACCAGAACTACACGTAGACTTGCTGAATGAAAGTCAAAAATCCAATTTGCGTGAAATAGTAAAACCAGAAGCCACCCGCGAAATTTCGATTGTAATAAGACATGACTTTGTGAGAGAAGGTATGATTAATGCTGTAGCAGAATGCATTAAACAAATAATTCCTAGCCACATGCTCGATGCCAGATTAAAGAAATTTGCCATAAGACTTTAAATTTTCTCACAGTCAAACAACAACTTAGTTTCTACTTCTTGAAACGTTGAATCAGGTTATATGCCTTGTATATGCCTAATTCACCAGCTTTACTCAAATCGCTTAATCCTTTAGTGTCATCGCCTATAAACAAATAAGTCAACCCTCTGTTAAAATAAGCTTCTGCAAAATCAGGATCTATTTCTATACTTCTAGTGTAATTGCCGATAGCTGTCTGGAAATCTTTTTGTGTACACATTACATTTGCTCTATTAAAATAGGCAAAAGCAAAATCAGGATTCAGTTCAACAACCTTCTCATAATCATGCAAAATCATTTCTACATCAAAAACAGATTGCTTATCTGAAGCTGTTATCTTTTTTGAATTATCAACAGACGGATTGTTATTGAATTCCTGCAGTTTATTATACTCCATCAGTTTATTCCTTATGTTAGCTCTACAGAAATATGCCAACATGAAATCGGGTCGAAGAGATACCACTTTGTTTAAGTCATCGAGTGCACTTTTAAAATCCTGAACTAATGTGAACTCCAATGAGCGACTAAAATATAAATCAGCATTATTAGCATCAGCAGTAATTTTTTGCGACAACTGAGTAATCGCTTCAAAATGCATATTGATCAGCTCGGCAGTCAGCGCCAGTTCATTGTTGGTAATTTTCAGAATCGAGCTAAGCTTATTTTTCTTATTATATGAATCAATTGCAGGATGATATAGGTTCGTATGACGGGTTTCATCAACTTTGGCATAATAGTTCAACACAAAACCTCGTTCGTTAACAACATCCGTATATTTGTCCTGAACAGCTCCACGCGTTTCAGTTGAGTATTTTGATTCACTGTCGGTATTATCTGCATTATTATCAACAGCAAATCGATTAAACAATTCAGTTTTACGGCTTGAAGAGCTTTTTTGTGAATTCTCAGCTAGCTTATTCTTGGCTTGAATATTTTGTTTGTTCTTTCTATTTATATAATCTTTATTTTTTTCAATATTGCTTGCCAATTGCCTGTACTGAAATGCTCCTTTTTTATTACCAAGTGCAGCTTCAGCTTCGGCAACACCCAGATAAGCCGGAATGAAATAATTATACCTGGAAATAATTGTTTTATAATCTTTTATGGCTGTTTTATATTCACCGATAGTCTGTTCCAGCATAGCCTTACGGAGTAAAGCTTCTGTATTTGCTGAATCAAGTTTGAGTACTGTATTCAAATCTGTTAAAGCATTGTTATTATCTCCCAGATTGGCTCTTAATAAACCACGATTATAATAGGCTAACGCATTACTTTTGTCTAGCTTAACCGCTGAATCATAATCTTTTAACGCCAGAGTATAATTCTTCTTTTCGACATTAACAATTCCTCGGTTAATATAATCGCCTACATACGTAGAGTTTCGCTTTATTGCTTCTGAATAATCTTTCAATGCACCATCTAAATCATTCCTTTGCATACGCAGAATGGCGCGTGAACTCCAGGCCAAACAATTTGCACTATCTTTTTGAATAAAAAGGTCAAATGTTTTTGCAGCTCCGAGTGTGTCTTTTTGCTCTAGCTGAATTCTGCCTTTCTCGTATAAGATGGAAGGTGTTTTTGGACTTAACTTTTGGTATTCCTCCACATCTTTCATAGCTCCATCGTAATCTTTAATACTTGCCCTGGCATCAAGCCTGTTCATTATCAGATACAAACTGTTGGGGCTGAATTCGAGAGCCTTAGAAAAATCTACTATGGCTTCTTTGTCGAAATTCATTTTTCTGCGAGCAAAACCTCGGGCATAATAAGCCTGAGGCAAAAAAGGATTAATTTCTATCGCTGTTGAACAATCTTTATCAGCTCCCTGATAATCTCCAAGTTGTATTTTTGCAATGGCTCTGTTTAAATACGGTTCGGCTAAATACGGTTTAATTTTTATCACCTGATTAAAGTACTGAATAGACAATACATAGTCTTCGAAATACAGAGCATTTTGACCAATGGCCATGATACGATCAGTATTCCATTGTGCCATAGCCAAAAGCTGCGTCAAAAGACAGATTGTAATTAATAATACTTTTTTCAAGGTGAAATTTTTAAATGAATAAATTATTCAAATGCATTTGCCTCACATCCCGAGTTAGCATTAAACGAACTCGGAATGTCAAATTCTTCAGAAGCAGAAAATCCTAAATCTCTGTCTCCTAATACTTTTTTCATATAAATTGCCCATATTGGTAATGCCATACTAGCTCCTTGTCCCTGAGCAATGTTATCAAAGTGAATAGAGCGGTCTTCGCCACCAACCCAAACACCTGATACAAGCGAAGGCGTATAACCCATAAACCAGCCATCGGAGTTATTCTGTGTAGTACCTGTTTTACCACCCATTGGCATCATAAGTCCGTAATCACGTCTAATTCTACCACCTGTACCACCATCTACTACGGCACGCATCATATAAATCATTTTATAAGCAGTGGTTTCACTGAAAATTTCGTGCATCTGTGGAGTAAACTTACCAATCACATTTCCATTTGCATCCTCAATACGGGTTACATATAACGGTTCAACCCGTATTCCTTTATTCGGGAAAGCGGTGTAAGCATCCACCATTTCGCCAACAGATATTTCGCATGGACCTAAACAGAGCGAAACCACAGGATCAATTGCCCCTTTAATACCGAATGAACGCATAAGTTTCACTAAAGCCTCAGGAGAGAACTGACTCATCAAATAAGCTGAAATCCAGTTGTCTGAATTGGATAATCCCCAGCGCAACGAAACAATATCTCCAATTCTTTTATTTTTAGTTGTCGTTTTAGGCGTCCAAGGAATACCATTTCCATCCTTAAGCGTTATTGGTTGCCATGTAGTCTTATCGCAAGGCCACATACCTTCTTCCATTGCCAACGTATAAAGATATGGTTTAACAGTAGAACCCACCTGACGACGACCACGATTGACCATATCATATTGGAATTGAGAGAAGTCAGGACCGCCGATATATGCTTTTACTTCACCCGTATGCGGATTCATGGACATCATTCCACAGCGCAGGAAATACTTGTGATAGCGGATTGAATCCATAGGTGACATAATAGTGTCAATGCTTCCTCGATAGGAGTAAACCTGCATTTCTATCCTTTTGTTGAATGCATCTTTTATTTCCGATTCAGAGCTTCCGGCTGATTTCATCCTGAAGTATCTGTCGGACTGCTTCATAGAACGATTCATTGCATCTTCAATCTCCTGAGGTTTCATATTTCTCGAAAACGGTGCATAGCTTCGTCCTCTCTTTTCTGCAAAAAATTTGTTCTGCATAGAATGCATGTGCTCATCTACCGCTTCTTCTGCATATCGTTGCATGCGAGAATCAATGGTAGTGTAAATTTTTAAACCATCGGTATAAATATTATACGGTGAACCATCAGCTTTTCTGTTTTTATTACAGAATCCGTAAAGCGGGTTGGTTTCCCATTCTTTCATATCCTCTTCGTACTTATCTTGCTGCCAACTGGCATAATCGCTTTTGTTTGGCTCTTTAGCAGTGAGCAGCATACGTAAATACTCTCTGAAATAAGCCGCTAGACCGAGTTTGTGATCAACTTTCTGATATTTAAGTGTGAGCGGAATTGATTTCAACGAATCGTATTGTTCTCTAGTGATAAAATCAGCTTTTCTCATTTGGTTGAGAACAACATTTCTACGGTCGCGGCTGATTTCATTTCGTCTTACAGGGTTGTAATAAGATGAATTTTTGCACATACCTATCAAAGTAGCAGCTTCTTCAATTTTAAGTTTAGAAGGTGTAGTACTAAAATATATTTGTGCAGCAGATTTTATACCCACAGCATTATTTCCAAAGTCATACTGGTTGAGATACATGGTTAGAATCTCTTCTTTGGTATACAGTTTTTCAAGTTTTATAGCTATTACCCATTCGTTGGGTTTTTGCAAAAAACGTTCTATTTTATTCTCTGCATGTCCAGAATACAATAACTTAGCCAATTGCTGAGTTATTGTACTTCCTCCACCGGAGCTCCTATGCTGAAACAGCCCTGTAAGGATGGCAGCTCGCGACAGCGCAACACCGTCAATACCCGAATGGTCATAGAAACGAACGTCTTCAGTTGCCACCAACGCATTCACTACATTTTTTGATATTTCGTTATAACTCACTCCAACACGGTTTTGTTTGCTAGAAAAATAGCGCCCAAGTGATTGCATGTCAGAAGAAAAAATTTCAGTAGCATATTTGTTCTTGGGGTTTTGCAGCTCATCAATAGGAGGTAAGTATCCTATCCAGCCGAGGTTTATGAATAAAAACATCAAGCTTAAACAAAAAATACCAAATGCAAATAGCCCCCAAAATATGCGTTTAAACTTCTTGCGAGGAGAGCCCTTCTGATTTATTTTTTCCATAATAACGTTGTAATATTAAAGCCACAAAAGTACATTTTTTTCTGTAATTTACACCTTTATTAGTTGTATTAAAATCTGATTAGAAATCATTATTCCTTGAGGGCTTAGCCTGTATTTTTTTTCGGATTGAATTACTGAATTGTTTTCAATATATATCCGAATATTATCCAGAAAATAAGTTGCAAGATTTTGCCCGAATTCACTTGACAGAAAATCAAAATCCAATCCATCTGATGTTCGTAGTGACACCATCACATAGTCATTATAGCTGTCATATAAAGTCAGTTCTTCTTTTTCAAAGTAGGGAGTATTATTCTCTAAAGCAGATATATACGCTTTTATTGAGGCTACATTCCACTGACGGGAAACCAAATCATAAGAATGTGCTGAAGGGCCGATTCCCAAATACGAATTTTGCTTCCAGTAAGATGAATTATGCTTTGAGCGTAATCCATCGAGGGCAAAGTTAGATATTTCATAGGCTTCAAAACCTTTTTCTTTCATTTTCTTAACCAACAATAAATACATTTCATTCATTGTTTCGTCAATAATTGGTTTTACTAAGCCTTTCTCGCGCTGTTTCCATAGAGCAGTTCCTTCTTCGTACGTTAACCCATAAGCCGAAACATGCTGAATATTAAGGCTTAGTGCAATATCTAGTTGTTTCTCCCAATCCTCAATACTTTGAAGTGGTAGTCCGTAAATCAAATCAATGCTGATATTGTCAAAACCTGCATTTTTTGCATTTTTAACTGCAGTTATTGCCTGATCCGATGTATGTCTGCGGTTTATTCGCTTTAAGTCATTATCATCGAATGATTGTATACCAATACTAATGCGATTAAACGGTAAATGTTTTATCGAATCAAAAAAATCCACGGTCAAATCATCGGGGTTTGCCTCGAATGTTATTTCAGCGTTTTCCTCAACGGTAAAAACAGCGAAAATGCCATTTAATATCTCGGAAAACTGATCACGCGACAAAATACTTGGTGTTCCTCCTCCAAAGTAAATCGTGCTTATCGTTTCATTTTTCAAATAATCTTTCCGAATATTGAGTTCCTTAACGATGTAATTGACCAAAATAGGGATTAAATCAGGAGCAACTTCTGTATAAAAGTCGCAATAGGTACATCTTTTTGAACAAAATGGAATATGAATGTAAAGGCCTGCCATTTTTAAGTTTTTATTTTTCAGTAATTTGTCTGATATCGGACAAATTTTCCGAAATTTTTATTGCAAAAATACAACAAATAGTTTGCATAATCCGAAAAAGAGCGTACCTTTGCACTCGCAATTCGGAAATGGAATAGCAACGGGGTGTAGCGCAGTCCGGTTAGCGCACCTGCTTTGGGAGCAGGGGGTCGTGGGTTCGAATCCCGCTACCCCGAC
>Ga0302210_10000139_pt1 | contig 34906 bp, 29 predicted proteins | sample II_Fen_E3_2_FD_198793 | JGI IMG/M metagenome (GOLD analysis project Ga0302210, IMG submission 198793) | Peat permafrost microbial communities from Stordalen Mire near Abisko, Sweden - II_Fen_E3_2 | ecosystem: Environmental > Terrestrial > Soil > Wetlands > Permafrost | place: Sweden: Abisko... | reverse complement strand
AATTGCCAGTTGAAAAAAATGGAAAAATAATGTTGCTTAATTACGATGAAATTTTATATGCATATGCATCAATGGGGACGGTTAAGATTGTTACGGAGGCAGAAGAAATTAATTATAATGGTTCATTATCTGATTTGGAAGATCGGCTTAATGGCACACACCTTTTGCGCGTTCATAAAAGTTATTTGGTGAATATGGATAAAGTAGAGGAAGTGGTGCCTTGGTTCAAAGGAACCTATTGGCTAAAGATTACCAGTGCGGGTAAACATGAAATACCAGTGAGCAAAAGCCAAATCAAAGAGATTAAAACGATTCTGGGTTTAAAATAAAAGTTTCCATTAAATGGTCTATAGTTCCATTCAGCAGGGCTTTTCTTCCACTGAATGAAAAATCCTATTCAAATTCTTGAATGTAGTCTATTATAAAATTGGTACTGATTCAGAAAATTAAATCAATTCAAATTTATATGGAGGTTACTTTTATGAACGGACTTTATCTTGTAATTATTTCTGCTCTAGTTTTAAGTCTTTGTTACCGTTACTATGGTGCATTTATGGCAGCAAAAGTATTGACGCTTGATCCCAATCGTCCAACACCAGCTGTCGTCCATGAAGATGGACATGATTATGTGCCGACCAATAAATGGGTAACGTTTGGTCATCATTTTGCCGCGATTGCTGGTGCGGGGCCTTTGGTGGGGCCTGTTTTGGCAGCACAATTTGGCTATCTTCCAGGCACGATCTGGCTTTTAGTGGGAGCGTGTATCGGTGGTGCGGTTCATGACATGGTTATTTTATTTGCTTCGATTCGTCATGATGGCTTGTCTATCGCTGAAATTGCGAAAATAGAAATTGGTAAATCAACAGGTTTGGCAACCGCTGTTGCTGTTATTTTTATTTTGATTATTACTATGGCCGGGATGGCAATTGCCGTTGCCAATGCTTTATTTAACAGCCCATGGGGAGCCTTTACGGTTGGTGCAACCATTCCAATCGCATTGTTTGTTGGTGTTTATATGAGATATTTGCGCCCGGGGCATATCGGCGAAGCTTCTTTTATTGGTGTTATGCTGGTCATTGGTGCTGTTTTTGGTGGTGCTTGGGTACAACACTCTGCATTAGCTCCATTTTTTACTTTAAGCAGAGCACAACTTGATATCATTTTACCTTGTTATGGTTTTATTGCAGCAGCGCTGCCTGTTTGGCTGCTACTGGCGCCCCGAGATTATTTAAGTACATATATGAAAATTGGTACGATTGGAGCATTAGCTCTCGGTATTATCATTGTTCAGCCAGCAATTCAGATGCCAGCCATCACGCAATTTATTGGTGGCGGCGGTCCGGTTGTTCCAGGTCCAGTATGGCCATTTGTTTGCATTACCGTTGCTTGTGGGGCGATTTCGGGATTTCATACGATTATTGCCACGGGGACAACGCCTAAAATGCTGATGAATGAAAGAGAAATTCTGCCAATCGGTTTTGGTGCGATGCTGGCAGAATCTTTCGTGGGAATTATGGCCTTGATTGCAGCTACTAGCTTGGTGCCAGCTGATTATTTTGCAATCAATAGTGCACCAGATGTTTTTGCAAAACTTGGCATGAATATACAGGAATTACCGATGCTCTCGGAAATGGTTGGCGAAAATGTTGCAGGCCGTCCAGGCGGGGCTGTGTCCTTGGCTGTTGGTATGGCGCATATTTTCTCGCAGATTCCTGGTCTTGAAACATTGATGTCGTTTTTGTATCATTTTGCTATTATGTTTGAAGCCTTATTTATTTTGACAATCATCGATGCTGGTACACGGGTTGGGCGTTATTTATTACAAGAAATTGGCGGACTGGTGTACAAACCACTAGGCGATGTTCATTGGACACCGGGAATTATCTTTACGAGTGCTTTGATTTCGGCAGCATGGGGATACCTTGTTTTTGGTGGATCGATTGCCTCGATTTGGCCATTGTTTGGTCTTTCCAATCAGTTGCTTGCTAGTATGACATTGGCAATTGGAACAACGATTTTGCTTCGAATTGGCAAAGGCCGCTATATTTGGACTACACTTGTACCACTTTGTTTTATGATCACTACAGCACTTACGGCTGGGTTTTATAATATTTTCGAATTTTATCTGCCGAAAAGCCAATATTTATTGGCGGGTGCCAGTGCCGTAATGATGATATTAATCGTGTTTGTTATCATCAATTCAGTACGCGTATGGCTGCAAATCATGAAGTCTGACAAAAAAGAAATGCAGCAGTCAGTTTAAAATAAAGAGATTTTTCACGGAAACCAAAAGCAAGGCTTATTATTCGTTGAATAAGTCTTGCTTTTATTTTGCTTTTTTATGAAGCGAAAGAGATATAAATTGAGTGATTTCTTTGACAAATATAAAATAGTTCGATAAAATATTGAATTATTGTAATATTTTGCAATAATATTGCTTTGAAATGGCCCGAAAATATTTTCGAATGTTATAATAAGTTAACAGGAGATTTTCCTGATTACTATCACATTTGTGGAGGAGGAAATATAGTGAATTTTCAAATCGAAAATGAAAGAGTAGTTGCTGCGTTTGACAGTAAGGGGGCTGAAATTATAAGCTTCAAAGACAAAACCACGAATATCGAGTACATATGGCAGGCCGATCCAGTTTTTTGGGCAAGTCATGCACCTATTTTATTTCCCTTTATCGGACAATCGAAAAATAAACAATATGAATATAGTGGTAAAGCTTATCCGATGACAAATCATGGTTTTGCTCGTGAATATGATTTTGAAGTTTCCGAACAATCAAAAGACTCTATTTCTTTTATACTAACCGATTCTGAGGCTACACAAAAAGTGTATCCATTTCATTTCTTTTTTGAAATAACGTATAAAGTAGAAAACGCATCTTTAGTTGTAAGTTTTCAAGTAAAAAATACGGATACGCAAAAGCCGCTTTATTATTCGTTAGGTGCGCATCCGGCTTTTAATGTACCAATGGTAGAAGGAACTACGTTTGAAGATTATTCGTTGAGCTTTTCACCGAAAAAGAAAAGAAAAATATTTAAATTAGCGGATTTAAAAGATTTTTTACTTGATTTTTCAGCTACGACAGAGGCTCCAACGGATCAAGATTTACCACTTCAATACGGTTTATTTAAAGATGGTTTGTTTGCTTATGAAACAGCAGGGGCTACGACTTGTACGATTCACTCGACTAAAACATCCCATAGTGTTGCTATTGAGTATGATAATATGCCATATTTATGTGTTTGGTCGCCTACACCCAAAAATGCCCCTTTTGTTTGTATTGAACCGTGGGTTGGTTTACCAGATAACACAAATGCTACTGGTCAACTGAACGAAAAATTTGCTATTCAAAAATTGGAAGCACTTACAAGTTCAAAAACAGGGTTTACGATTACTATAAAATAAAATATAAGTGTCAAAATTTACTTTTTGAAAAGATTTAAAAAAGAGATGTTTTATCGTTGATTCTATTGCGATAAAATATCTCTTTTTGTTTTTTGCAGATAAAAAAATAGGTTTGATTTAATCTGATGTATTGACAAATTATTGTCTTCTATGTTATAAATTACATATGAACATATATTCATATGTAAATGCGTAAAGTAAACTTCAATAAAAAGGAGCGAACATAGTATGGATAAAAAACAGCAGGTACAGTCGAAAAATATTGATAGTGAAAAGAATGTTGAAGTTAAGAAACAACAGGTCTATAGTATAGAAAATCTTAGTTGTGCGCATTGCGCAGGGCAAATGGAAGAAAAAATTAAAAAATTACCAGGCGTTGAGAGCGCTTCGATTACATTTACGACAAAACAGCTAAAGGTTGTAGCGATCGAGCCGGATGAATATTTGCCAATGATTCGCGAAATCTGTACATCGCTTGAAGCAGACGTAAAAATCGTACCTAAGGTTCTTCGAAAAAATAAAACCAGAGAAAGTCGTCAAGATTGGTTGGTATGGGAAATTGGCATTGGATCAGTGCTATTTTTTATGAATGCAGTTTGGGGTATAATTCCGGTTGCTTTTGTTTTGGCAGTTTATGTGCTTGACTATGTGCTGGTTGGGGGCCGAATTGTTCGTAAAGCTTTGCAAAACATCGTTCATGGAAAAGTTCTTGATGAAAATTTCTTGATGACGATAGCAACATTAGGTGCATTTTGTATTGGTGAATATCCTGAGGCTGTTGGCGTTATGCTGTTTTATCGGATTGGTGAATATTTTGAGGATCGAGCTGTCGCGAAAAGCCGTAGTCAGATTATGGATGCCCTTGATTTGCGTCCTGAAACTGTCCAACGGATCGTTGGCACGAATAGCGAAGTTATTGCTGCAGAAGATGCTAAAGTCGGCGATATCTTGATGGTTCGAGCTGGTGATCGTATTCCACTCGATAGTGTAATTGTAGATGGTGTAAGCCGCATTGATACTTCACCAATTACAGGCGAACCTGTTCCTGTTGCAGCTTCGATTGGAACGGCACTTATTTCGGGTAGCGTTAATCTATCAGGCGTACTAAAAATCCGCGTGGTTAAAGTATTAGCTGAATCGATGGTTTCACGAATTTTAGATTCTGTGGAGAATGCCGCAGCCGCAAAACCTACAATTGATCGGTTTATTACCAGGTTTGCGCGCATTTATACACCAGTGGTCGTGGTAGCAGCAATAGCGGTTGCGGTTATTCCTTCTGTGGTGACAGGCAATTGGAATTATTGGATTTATACTGCCTTGACGTTTCTTGTTATCAGTTGTCCCTGTGCATTGGTTTTAAGTGTGCCCTTGGCGTTTTTTTCTGGAATTGGTGCAGGATCTAAGCGAAGTATTCTATTTAAGGGTGGTACAGCCTTAGAGGCATTGAATAAAGTACAGCATATTATTTTTGATAAAACAGGGACTATTACGGAAGGAAATTTTCTGGTTCAGAAGATTGTTCCCGTAGGGTCACTCAATGCGGATGAATTGTTAGCACTCAGTGCATCTTGTGAAGGGCAGTCTTCACATCCGATTGCAAACAGTATTGTTAACGCAGCGCGCGAAAAAAACTTAGATCTTGCTGATTTTACAGCGATTGAAGAAGTAGCTGGTCAGGGACTGAAAGTTCACTTTGGGGATAAACTAGTTTTATGCGGGAATCGAACTTTATTAGAAAAAGCGGGAATTGATCTTACGGCGGTACAAAAGATACTTTATGGTACAGAAGTTTTTGTCGCAGCGGATGGTCTAGTGCTTGGTTATCTTGTACTTGCCGATACGGTGAAACCAGGGGCAAAGACTGTGATTGAAGAAATTAAGCGACTAGGAATCGGTGTTACGATGTTGACTGGCGACAATCAGGAAAGTGCTAGTGCAATTGCTGCAGCAACGGGAATTGAAGAGGTTCGTGCTGGCCTCTTACCACAAGATAAGTTTAATGAACTTACGAAAATCCGCGCTAAATATGGTGCAGTTATGTTTATTGGTGATGGTATCAATGATGCACCAGTACTGGCAGGAGCCGATTGTGGAGCCGCAATGGGATCGGGCGCTGATGCGGCAATTGAGGCAGCAGATATTGTCTTTATGACATCAAAACTAGAAGCGGTTTTACAGTCCTTGCAGATTGCACGAAATACAAATAGAATTGCTTGGCAAAATGTTGTTTTTGCCTTAGTTGTCAAAATAATGGTATTGATTTTTGGCTTGGTCGGCTTTGCTTCGATGTGGTTTGCTGTATTTGCCGATACTGGGGTTGCTATGTTATGTGTGCTGAATGCAATTCGAATTTTATATATAAAAAATCTGAATCCACAAATTACTCCCTCTGTTACAGCATCCGAAGCATAAAAATTGTTGCCTTTGCCGCTTAAGTGGAACGAAAAGTTTACAGTTGTAAACTTTTCGTTCCACTTTTTGGATTGATTTCGTTCCAACTAAAATTAGCGGTGTGGTTTTTCTGCATTTTAAAGTTGGCACATAACTTGCAATAATATATTAATAGTTAAAACATATTAATATAAAGTGGAGGGGTTCAAATGATTATTGGTGTACCAAAAGAAATTAAAAATAATGAAGCAAGAGTAGGTCTTACTCCAGCTGGAGCAGAAGCATTATGTAAATCCGGACATACTGTATTGATGGAACAAAGTGCTGGCCTTGGCAGTGGGTTTAGTGATGCAGCTTATGAAGCTACCGGTGCTAAAATTATCAGTGATAAAAAAGCTTTATTTGATAAAGCTGAAATGATCATCAAGGTAAAAGAACCAGTTGAACCAGAATATAATTTATTCCACGAAGGGCAAGTTTTGTTTACATATCTGCATCTTGCACCAGAACCAGAACTTACCCAGGCATTATTAAAAGATAAAGTAATTGGTATAGCGTATGAAACAATTGTGGGACGAAACAACACGCTGCCATTATTATCTCCAATGAGTGAAGTGGCTGGCCGCATGGCTGTTCAGGTAGGTGCACAATATTTAGAAAAACAAAATGGTGGTAAAGGTGTTTTGTTAAGCGGCGTGTCAGGCGTACCATCTGGTCAGGTTGTCATCATTGGTGGTGGTAATGTTGGTACAAATGCTGCAAAAATTGCTGTTGGAATGGGTGCACGCGTAACTGTAATTGATATGTCCGGTGATAGACTACGTTATTTAGATGATATTTTTGGTAGCAGCATTGTGACGGTAATGTCAAATAGTTATAATATTGCTGAATGGGTTAAAAAAGCCGATTTGTTGATTGGCTCCGTGTTGGTGCCGGGCGCTAAAACACCAAAATTAGTTTCGGAAGAAATGATCAAAACAATGGAAGCCGGTTCCGTAGTTGTTGATGTTGCAATTGATCAAGGCGGTTCGATCGTTACTTGTGATCATTGCACAACACATGATAATCCGACCTTCATTAAACATGGAGTTGTTCATTATTCGGTAGCTAATATGCCAGGCGCTGTAGCACGTACTTCGACGCTGGCTTTGACGAATGCTACATTGCCGTATGCTCTTCAACTTGCGAATAAAGGATATCGTCAGGCTTGTATTGATGATCCTGGCTTAGCAAAAGGGATCAATGTAATAAACGGAAATATTACATTTAAAGGTGTTGCTGACGGTTTAGGATTGCCGTATGTAGAGTTGAGCACAATCTTATAATTGTATAAATCATAGTTTTAGAGTCAGTAAGCAGTTCTATGTTAAATTACACAAGCTACGACCAACATAGAGCTGCTTACTTTAAATTGAATGAATATTCAAATAATATTTCAGAAAGAGATTACAAGGGAACTTTTTTGTAGTACACTTAAACGATGTGGAACTTGACGTTAAAAGATGCGGTGTTTCTAGTAGCGGTTGTTCATAGATCATATCGTCAATTTTCACAATTTATATCTACCATTCATGCCAAAGATTTATATGATATGGAGGGAAAGAAGTGGATAATTCAAAAAATGGACTTCAAGAAGACCTACATCGTGGACTAAAAGAGAGACATATTCAACTGATTGCATTAGGTGGTGCTATCGGGGTTGGTTTATTCCTTGGCTCAGCCGCAGCGATTAAAGTTGCTGGCCCATCGCTCATTTTGACTTATTTTATCGGTGGCGTTGTTATTTTCTATGTTATGCGTGCATTAGGCGAGGTTACTGTAGAATATCCGGTATCTGGTGCATTCAGCGCGCATGCTAGTACGTTTATTGGACCTTTATGCGGTTACATTACTGGCTGGACTTACTGGTTTATGTGGGTTGTAACTTGTATGGCGGAGATTACGGCAGTCGGTGTGTATGTGAATTACTGGATACCAGGTTTACCCCAGTGGATACCTGCACTCGCCGCACTCGTTTGCATGACGATTGTCAATTTGATTGCGGTAGCTGCATATGGAGAGTTTGAATTTTGGTTTGCACTCATAAAAGTCGTTACCATTATTGCGATGATTTTGGTAGGTGGCGCGATGATCTTTTTTGGCATTGGCAATGATGGTGTTGCTGTTGGTATTTCCAATCTATGGACCTATGGTGGTTTTTTCCCGAATGGAATCACTGGAATGGTCATGGCTCTTGTTATGGTTATGTTTTCATATTTGGGAATTGAAATTATTGGGGTTACTGCGGGGGAAGCAGATCATCCTGAAAAAACAATACCATCGGCAATTGACAAAGTTTTTTGGCGGATTTTAATTTTTTATGTATTGGCATTGTCGGTTATTATGTCACTGTACCCGTGGAATCAAATCGGTACGCTTGGCAGTCCGTTTGTTTTAACCTTTAGTAAACTTGGTATCAGTACAGCAGCAGGTATCATTAATTTCGTTGTTTTAACCGCTGCGTTATCTTCTTGTAATAGTGGTCTTTTTAGTACCGGGCGGATGTTATACAATCTGTCATTGCAAGGAAAAGCACCTAAAATGTTTGGGAAACTCAGTAAACATATGGTACCAGCAAATGGAATTTTGGTTTCAGCATGCTTTTTGCTCATTGGCGTTGTCCTCAATTATATGGTTCCGGCTGAGGTATTTACGTATGTAACGAGCGTGGCAACATTTGGCGCACTTTGGATTTGGGGTATTATTTTATTTATCCAAATCAAATTTAGACAAACTTTATCTCCAGAGCAAATTGCCAAATTACATTATCCGATGCCGCATTCACCTTATTCGAGCTGGATCTGCATAGCGTTTTTCTTTCTAGTAGCTTTTGTAATGTTCTTTAGTGAAAATACGCGAGTTGCTCTTTATATTGCGCCAGTTTGGTTTGCGGGTATAATTGCTTCGTATTACATGAGTGGTCTACATAAACAAGTTTCTGGAAAGTAACAGATCTTTTTTTATGAAAAATTAAAAGGTGGCTTCCTAATTTGTACTGGATACAAATAGGAAGCCGCCTTTTTACTATTTGGCCTTAAACTGTTCGAAAGAAAGACCATATTTTTGCAATTTTTTCAAGACACTCGTATGTGAAAGTCCAAGGACTGTACCAAGTTTTCGGGATGTATGATAATGGCATAAAGCGCGGCATAAAATTTCACGTTCTGTTTCGGCTAAAATATCCGCTAAGCCTTTTTCGGGGACAGCAGGTAAAATTGGTCTGAGATTTGCAGCATGGCGTCCCAGCATCAAATGTTCGGGGGTTATGATCTTAGTATCTACGACATTGACCGCTCGTTCCATGACATTTTCTAGTTCACGAATATTTCCTGGCCAATCATAGTCGGTTAACATCTGAAGGGCCTGCTCATTGATAGAATCAGCGTGTTTGTGAAGTTTAGAGGAAAACCGTTGGAGAAAAGATTGAGCAAGAACAATGATATCTTCTTTACGTTCTCTAAGTGGTGGTAAAAATAAGGGAATTACGTTTAGACGATAATACAAGTCTTCGCGAAACGTACCTTCTTCAATCATAGCTTCTAGATTTCGATTAGTGGCGGCTAGCAGTCGCACATCAATCGAAAATTCCCTGCGGCTGCCAATTCGACGAATTTTTCGTTCTTGTAGTACACGTAATAATTTTACTTGAAGATGAGCGGAAACTTCGCCAATTTCATCCAAAAATAAGGTGCCACCATTTGCTAGCTCAAACAATCCCTGTTTACCACCTTTTGTGGCACCCGTAAAGGCACCGTCTTCATAACCAAATAATTCACTTTCGAGCAGCGTATCTGGTATTGCGGCACAGTTTATCGGCACAAAGATATTTTCCGAGCGTGAAGAGGCGCTATGTAAGGCTCGGGCAAATAATTCTTTACCGGTGCCGGTTTCACCCCGAATCAAGACCGTCGAATCATTATAGGCATATGATTTTGCCAGCGTAATGACTTTTTGCATAATTTTGCTTGTATGTAAAATTTCATCAAATTTAAATACGGGCTGTTCGGTTAATTTTTGATACATTTTGCGAACATCTTTAATATCCTTTAAAATTGCAATGCCACCAATGATTTTTTTATAACGATCCATGATGGGATGGCTGCTGACTAAATAATGACTATTGGTTTGCTCAAAAAATATTTCACGATTAATTGACTTTGCGCCGTTTTGGATAGAGTCTACAAGTGATAAACAACAAGGGAAAATATCAGTCAATGGTTTACCGATTACATGTACAGTTGACGTATGCATGATTTTTTCAGCAGCTGGATTGTACTGCGTGATACAGCCATGACTGTCAATAGCAACGACACCATCTGTTACAGCATCTAAAACTGCTTTTAGCTGTTCTGCTTTCTCTTCGTGAGGCATCAGTTCGATTTGTGTCACGGCGGTTATATCAGAAATTTGAGCTACATCGCGAATCAGCGTTTGTTCAAGGTCAGCGGACATTGGTTCTGTTTCGAGAAAAATAACATTGATACCCACTTCCATTGATATGATATTTAATTGGTGATGAATAAAAATATAGGCAATATCAAATACAATTCCAACGCGGTCTATATAGGAAACCTTAATACGCATGAGGTATTCCTCCTAAACAAAATATTACAGGAAACAACGAATAAAAAATGTAGGTTACGAAGCACTCTGCCAGAACGGGCGGGATATAGCTTTATTGTATCGATTTATGATGATACGCAATTCGTACTTCTGTCTGTTTCTACATAACAATATGAATCCCTGCTTAGCAGGTCAAAATAGCTGTGGTATACGCCTTTTTTTTTACTTTTATTATGATTTAAATTGAATAGAATGATTTTTTTATGGTACTATATAAAAGAAATATATTGTTTAGCAAGAAAAAATAGAGTAGAATTATGCTAGGTTTATATGTTTATTGTATACAAGAAGGTGGAAAGTTTGACAGAAGTTATTAAAAAAATTGGTGAAAAAATTTTAAAAGGTGAGCGCCTTACAAAAAAAGATGGTCTTGCCTTATATGATTGTGATGATCTAGCATGGCTTGGTTCGATGGCGGATTTGGTTCGTCAGCGTATTAGCGGTGATTATGTTTATTATAACGTAAATCGGCATATCAATCTGACGAATATTTGCACGTCACGCTGTTCATTTTGTGCATTTGGGTGTGATGAAGACAGCCAACAGGCGTATGAAATGAATCAAGAACGTGTTTTGGAAGTAGTTAAGCAGGCGACGGCAGATCCTGATCTTAGTGGTCTGCATATTGTAAGTGGACTCCATCCAACTTGGCCGTTTGAGTATTATGTAAATATTATTCGGGCAATTAAGGCTAATTTTCCGACATTACATTTAAAAGGGTTTACCGGAGTTGAAATTACGCACTTTGCTAAGATTTCAGGAAAATCAATTCGACAGGTTTTACAAATATTAATGGATGCTGGACTTGAAGCTTTGCCAGGGGGCGGTGCAGAAATCCTTTCCGATCGAATTCGTCAACAGCTTTGTCCGAATAAAGCGTCAGCCAGCGAATGGTTAGAAGTGGCAGAGACGGCACATGATCTTGGGCTTAAAACAAATGCCAGCATGTTATATGGTCATATTGAAACCATTGAAGAGCGGATTGATCATTTATTGACTTTGCGTAAGTTACAAGACAAAACGGGTGGGTTTCAGACTTTTATTTGTTTTCCATTTCATCCGGAACATACAGAAATGGCAAAGTTGGTTCAACGCACCAGTGTATGGGATGATCTAAAAACCATGGCGATTTCACGCCTTATGTTGGATAATTTCCGCAATATCAAAGCTTATTGGGTAATGCTTACTTTGCCAATCGCACAACTGGCCTTAGGTTTTGGAGCCAATGATATTGATGGGACCATCCAGGAAGAAAAAATCATGCATGCAGCCGGGGCAAAGTCGAGTAAATCACTTAGTAAAGAAATTTTGATTGCGACCATCAAGGAAGCTGGACGGACACCTGTAGAATGTGATTGCAATTTCAATATTGTCAAAGTATTTTAAATTTTATTCAGTATACTTCATAAGAACTTCACATTAAAGGGATATAATGTAGATATGTCGAATTATTGTCAATAAGTGTAGATTTAAATATACTGAATATAAAGTGTTGGAGGCTCGGTATGTCAGAAAGATTAACGTTACAAGATGTTCTCAGAGAGTATGGTATTCCCCAAATTAAGCTTGATATTCATGCAACTCGTGATGAATGTCTGAAATTGCGGGAAAAGTTGATGGCGATTCGTGATCTCAGTCAGGCTAAAGAACAAGGTTATTTAGATATTGATTGTAAAGTCTATATTGATGTTGATGATATTGATCGCTATTTATCAGGCGAGTTGGATACATTGGCAGAAATTTATGCATTCCCAGAAGATGTGAAAGCTTATCGGGAGGAAGAATAAAATGAAATTAAAAAAAATAGTAACGATTGTTTTAGTATGTTTTTTTGCTTTGTCGTCGATTGCTTTTGCGGCAAAAGGCGGGGCAAAATTTTCTGCACCTAAGTCGGCACCGAGTGTTTCAACACCGTCGAAAACTTCAGGCGCGACTACAACCACACCGTCTAAAGAATATACACCATCGAAAGATGCTAAATCTTTAAGTAAAGATGCGCCAGCTGCCAGTACGAAGTCTGCTGCGGCAGCGCCAGCCGCTAGTGCCTCCCCGTGGGGTGGAATGATGCGAAATGTTGGTTTGTTTGCCGGCGGTATGTTCCTTGGTAGTATGCTGGGGAATATGTTTGGTATGGGTGGTATGGGCATGGGTGCCGATATCATGGGCTTATTAATGAATGTAGTCTTGTTGGGAGCCGTATTTATGGTGGGGCGTTTCTTATGGAATAAGTTTAAAAATAAAGGTAATAACGTAAGTAATTTCAGCCGTTCACAACAAGATGTTTCACCATATCGGAATAAATATGATATGGCATCGAAAAAAAATGATGAAGAATTGCCGAATATTACACCAGAGCACAATTCTTATCAAAGTAAAAGCAAAGCGGATGAATACCGCAATCGTTAAATAACAAATGCCCTGTATTTCTGAATTGAAATGCAGGGCATTTTTATGTCGGCGAATCGAAAGTTAGGTTGTGATGCGTTTTGCGCCAATATATTTTGGTTTCCAATACGAATTATCCAGTTCATCGATACGAACCCCTTTACTCGATGAAGTGTGAATGAATTTGCCATCACCAATATAGATTCCGCAATGTGATGGCCCGGGTTCATAGGTCGTGAAGAAAACGAGGTCACCGCTTTGCAAGGCACTGCGGCTGATGTTTTTGCCCAGTTTATACTGTTCGTCAGCTGTCCGGGGAATAGATATTTTTTGCTGGGCAAATACATATTGCAAGTACCCGGAACAGTCAAAACCTTTGGGGGTAGTTCCACCGAATTGGTAGGGAACACCAATATAATGTTTTGCTGTCTGAATAATAGGTGGAACCATATTTGTCGTGATAAATGGAGAGCCCTCAGGTACGGGGGTATTGGAAAAATTTAATTGAGTAACAGCTGGAACGGTTGCCCTTTTTTTTACAATAGGTGTTGCTTTTTTTAACGCTCGCCAAGTTTGAGCATCAACAATGCCATTAATCTTAATTCGCTGGTCACGCTGAAATTCAAGGACAGCTTGTTTTGTTTCTAACCCGAAAATACCGTCAATGCTTGTAATGGTATAATTAAGTCTTTTTAATTGTTGTTGCAAAGCGATGACTTCACTGCCACGAGAATTTTGTGAGAGCGATGCGGCATTTGCTGGCGAGGGCGGAAGTAAAATAAACAGTAACGTTAGGATACTAGAGAAGATAATCAACTTCATAAAATTCCCTATCATTTAAGTTTTCCTTTCAGCCATGTTTAATGTGTTCAAGTCCTTGACTCATAAGGCTTACAACATGAGAGTCGTCAAGTGAATACCAGGCTTCCTTGCCTTCCTTACGAAATTTAACGAGCCTTGCTCCGCGCAGCACTCTGAGTTGATGTGAGATAGCGGACTGACCCATCTGTAGGGTTGCTGCAATATCACAGACACACATTTCATTTTGAGTGAGCAATCCTAATATTCGAATTCGTGTGGGGTCACCGAGGAGTTTAAATGTATCGGCTAAGATCATTGTTGTTTCTTCGGTCATTAAATGCAGTTTTGCTGCATGAACCATATCTTGATGTACGATATAAGCATCACATGTTTCACAATTGCAAGTTTCTGTTTTTTTTTCATGTATCATGTGTAGTTGAATCCTCCTATTCTACTAGCAAGACAAACTGTCTTAAACCAAGAAAATATTACTATTACTATTAGTATAGAACAAAAAAGAAATTTTGAAAATAAAGTATTCTAAAATAACTTGTTTTTTAATAGTGGGGACAGATAAAAAGCTGTGGATAACTTTTTGAAAAAATAGAGTTATCAACAATTTTATCCACAAAATCGAATATATTGTGGATAAGTATAGCTTGGTGAAACTAAATCATGTGTTAAGCCATAGAAAAAGTTATTCACAAGGCTGAATAATTTTATCCCCAGCTGTGTATAAGTATTTTTTTGCTTTAAAGCAAAAGTGCATTTTTCGCGTGAAAAAGCAGATAATTTCTCCGTTTAGAAATTATCTGCTTTAATTAAGGTTGCCCGAAAGAAATTATCGGAAATTGCTTACTTATAACGTAACGAGCACGCCGAGTACTGATTTTTGAACAGTGTCTATGTTTTTTCATTCGAACTGTTAATATACTTTGGTCACAATAAAATCATTTTTTTCTAAAGCGGCAACGATTTGTTTGACATGATCCTGCCCATGCGTTTCAACCGTAACTTCAAGTTGAACTTTTTTAAAGCTATCCGTCACTTTGGCTTGGTTATGATCAAGTTTTATAACATTGGCATTTTCTTCGGCTAAAACTTGTGAAACTTTAAGTAATTGTCCTGGCTTATCAGGAAGTTGGACTGCAAAACAAAAAACGCGTCCGCGAGCAATCAAGGCTTTGTCAATCAGAGCTGAAATCGTCGATATGTCAATATTGCCGCCACTGACGATAGCGACGACTTTTTTCCCTTTGAGAGAAAGCTTGGTAAGTGCAGCTAACGAGAGCACCCCGGCACCTTCGGCAATTAATTTATGCTTTTCAATTAAGGAAAGCAAAGCCGACATGATTTCTAGTTCGGATACGGTGATGATTTCATCTACATATTTTTTTATGAATTCGAACGTCAATTTGCCGGGAGTTTTTACAGCTGTACCATCTGCTACTGTATCAACTTGTCGAAGCGTGCTGACTTTTCCCTTGGCGAGCGAGTATTTGATACAAGCAGCACCTTCTGGTTCAACGCCAATGATTTTTACATTGGGATTTACTGCTTTTGTAGCAAGCGCTACACCACTGATAAAACCGCCGCCACCGACTGGTACAAGGATGGCATCAACATCCTTAAGCTCATCGATGATTTCAAGAGCAGTGGTTCCTTGACCGACCAAAACTTGAACGTCATCAAAGGGGTGAACAAAGACGTAGCCGTGTTCTTTTTGCAGTTCAACAGCTTTTCCATAAGCATCATCGTAACTGTCCCCGTAAAGAACTACTTCAGCCCCGTAAGCGCGTGTCGCTTCAACCTTTAAGATCGGAGTCGTTGCTGGCATAGCAATGACAGCCTTTACACCGAGCTGTTGAGCGGCAAATGCTACGCCTTGGGCATGATTGCCAGCGGAAGCTGTGATGACACCTTTTGATTTTTCTTCGGCGGATAGCTGGCTAATTTTGTTGTAAGCACCACGTAGTTTAAAAGAACCTGTATTTTGCAGATTTTCTGGCTTAATGTAGACATCATTTCCAGAAATGGAAGAAAAATATGGACTTTGAATTAAATGTGTTTTTTTTACGACTTGATTTAATTGTTTTGCAGCATGATAGACATCCGCAATGGATGTATGCTCCATGATCGATTGAGCGGTTGTTTTTTTTTCGTCAGACATCAAGAGGCCTCCTAAAAATATAAATGAAGCGGAATATTGAAGATTAAAATGGTAGATAATCGTTTTGATCTTTAGGTATCAACTTCATTGTTTTGCGGTCAAACGCACATGTAGAAATGACTATGTTTACAATTCGTATACGATATGCATAAAAATAACCGATAAATGTTTAATAAATTCTAGCATTAACCAACTAGTGGTGTCAAGTTTGATTTGAGGAAATACAGCCTATTTTCTTATAAATGCAGGTAATTTGTAATTATTTATGGAAGTCGTTGTAAAAAGACAGGACTTTTACTAGTTGTAACGAAGTATTATATATAACAATATGACACAAGAAAAATACGAAGGATAGATATAAAGAGGAGTGAGCTTTATGCAGGCATTTGGGCGAATATTAGTGCCGGTAGATGGTTCGAAAAATTCGGATAAGGCCATTGCAGCTGCACTTGATATTACTTCCGTATCACATGGGCAGATTGATTTTTTATATGTGGCTTATTTTAATGGTAATACCGATGATCCTGCGGATCAGATTTCATGGCTGCCGGATGAATTTACTGGATCAATTCAGCAAATTAGCCTGGCTGTTTTACAGCATGCCGCCCAACAGGTGCCACTAGATTCAATTTATACGACGCATACTGCAACTGGTATTCCGGCGAAACAAATTTTGAAATTTGCCAAGGATCACGCAAGTGATTTAATTGTAATTGGTGGGCGTGGTCTTGGTCTGGTCGAGGGATTTTTGCTTGGCAGTGTAAGTCAAGAAGTGTTAGAACGAGCCTGCTGTCCGGTTCTTATCGTGAAATAACAGGACATATAAATTGAAAAATATGGGGGGATTGTTATGGCAGAATATCGACATATTCTAGTTCCAGTTGATGGTTCGGCAAGTTCACTAAAAGCAGTAGAACAAGCAATTGAGCTAGCTGGGCTTTGTGATGCTGAAATTAACTTCATCCATGTAGCAAATTTAAATGGTGTCATGGGCAGTTATCCCGCATTTGTTTCACCTCGTTCAAATTTTAGTGGTTCTATATTGGAAGATGTGGTGGAAATTGGCAGAAAAATATTAGATCAAGCATTGGATATGGTGCCGCAATCTATTAAAGCAAAAGGGCATTGTGTTAATGGCAACCCAGCTTCGGCAATTTTGCAAGAAGCAGAAGTGTTGAATGTTGATTTGATTATAGTGGGCAGTCGGGGACTAGGCGTGCTTAGAGGAACTTTGGTTGGCAGTGTCAGCCGTTCTTTACTAGGTAATGCAACGTGTCCAGTCCTGGTTGTGAAAGCAGAAGAACAAAAATAGGAGGGTATTGTTATGGATAAAATTAGACGTATTTTAGTTCCAGTCGATGGATCAGAAAGCTCAGATCGAGCAATTGCACAGGCAATAACGTTGGCGGAGGTTTGTGAAGCGAAAATAGCATTTCTGTATGTGGCTAATATCAATCAATTGGCGATTAATGCTTGTTTATCGGATGCGATTTTAGAAGCTGTTACAAAAGCGGGCAATGTAATTTTGGACAAAGCACTTTCGGATGTTCCAGAGTCAATTACGGCGGAAGGCTTTGCTGAAACTGGATCACCAGCTGTGGTAATTCTTGATTTTGCAAATTCAGAAGGTATTGATATGATTGTTATGGGAAGTCGTGGACTCGGCATTGTAAAAGGTGTACTTTTGGGCAGCGTCAGCCAGTATATTGTTGAACAATCAAAATGTCCAGTACTTGTTGTCAAATAAGAGGTAGTATGTTAAAGGTAGCTGTTGCATTTGTGATATTAATTTATTACGGGCAGCAGCTATTTTTTTATAAGAATGAGTTAAGGCTTTTGACAGAGAATTTATCGAAAAAATAAGGACTAAAAAAACTGCTACACTATTTTATTAGTGTGGCAGTTTTTTTTACATCATAATTTGTGGAGGTTCTAGTGGTGTTGGATAAGAAGCTAGCTTGTGAGAATTAAATTCTTCATAATTGTATTTAATGAAAAAATTCATGATGTAACAAATTTCATTTTCTGATATTTCAATTAGATACTTACTATAAAAAAATATGAGACTTTCTTTAATGCTGTTATAAATATCTTGATTCGTAAGAATAAAGTCTTCTTTGTCGGGATATTCTACAGCATGTTCACCTTTTTTTAAACGACTGATAGTACAGCCTAAATGAAGAATTATTCCAATGAGACTTTCATCGCTTAGTTTTACGGACACCTTTGCTTCGATGCGTTTAATGGTAAATGTAATATCGTGATATAACTCTTCACCATTGATATTATCTACATGTTCTTTTAGAATTAACCCCATTTTTAACAAGACTGTTTTATTATCAACACTTTCTTGTAATTCATTTAGTACTTTCATACTCAGTACATCATATAAATTATATTGCTTGATTCCTAAATCAACGGAAAAGGAAGATACAATGAAGAGGACTTCTTGTTCGATTTGCAACTTGATTAGTTGCTCTTTAAAAAATTTTTTATCTAGACAATTGAACGGCAGAATCTCAAATATTTCTTTGTCATAACGAAGACTCTTATTTAAAAAATTTTTTATAGCAATCGAACCGCCTTCACCAGTTAAACAAGCGGTAACAATGACGATCTTTTTCTTTTCGTCAGATGGCTCAATTACAATATCGGTTTGATACATATACGAATTAATTAAAAAGACATCACGATAGATTTCTTCTAGAGAAAAACCTAATAAGGCTTTTCTCGCTGCTTCAATTACATGTAGCGTTGATGTCAAGGGAAATGCTTTGATGGGAATATTCAATTCTTTTTCTATCGTATCAGCAAAAGTTGTGAGCGATCCCATATCAACCATTAATAGATAACCGCGGCTTGTTTTGGTATTTTCAATTACGGTTTTTACTTTTTCTAGAATGATAGATGGACTTACTGTAATCGGCGAATTAATACCAATTACATAATTTTCACCTAGAAGTTCATTTGTTACTTCCGCCATGGATGTGGCAGTTGTTTGCCCATGTGCGATAAGGATGATTTTTACTTTATCGGCACAAGCCGTATAGTGTTCTTCCGGTACTAAGAAAATCGTTAAGTATCCCGCTTCATCATTGGGAATAGGACGGTGGAGATATTCTTCAATTAAAGTTTTTGCAGCAAACGCAATTTGGAATTCTTTAGGATACATTTGCTTAATTTTCTGTAGCTGAGGGTTGAAGATTGGCTTGTTATTGGAAACACGATTAATCAAGGTATTGATATGTAAGGCTAAAGCTGTATAAATATTAGGACTTAATTTTTTCCCTAACGCTACAACAATCTGATACGTAACTTTATCAATGAAATCAAGAACGTCCTCACCTAAGATGTTAAAAAGATTTTTCTTGTTTATTTCTTCCGAGATACCGCTGATATATTTTTCGAAGTAACGGCTAATATCTTTTTCTAAAATGTTTTCGATATCAATATCGGCAATGCCACGGGATTTTAGGTTCTCTAGTTTTTGCTCAATAATTTCATAGATGCTGTTATTTTTTGCGGTATCTATATTGGGATCTGAGGTGGAAGCCGGTGAAAAAATAAAATATTCAATATCTTTGCCAACTAACTTATTCCATAAAATTCGATGTTCCGTTTCTTTACAAAGTCCTTCTTTAATGTAAAGTGGCAGGCTACGGCTGCTGATACGGACACTATTTTTTAGATTAGTTAAAAATTCAGAATAGGCTTTGGCACAGACAAGTTGGATATCACTGGTGAGCTGACCAATGTTATTTGGACAATTATAGGATAAAAAAGCTCGCATTGTATTTAAGGATACATAGATATCTCGATTTACGCGAATGCTTTCATGTTTAAAGAAACTTTGAATCAGATAGAGCCGTTCTTCCAATGTTCGTTCGCGTAGCGATGGAATCGTAACCATCATTGGAATTCGACGGGTAAAAGTTTGTAAGAGTGTAGACTTTGGATTTTCAGTTGTAGCAAAAATAAGTAGTACATCGGATTTTCGTATTTCATCATCACCGATCCTACAAAATGTACCCTTATCGAGAAAAATAAACAGTGCTTCCTGCCCTTCTGGGGGAAGTCGGTGGACTTCATCTAAAAATAAAATGCCACCATCCGCTTTTTCTACTAAGCCAATCTTATTTGTTTCAGCGCCAGTGTAGGTCCCTTTTTTTACACCAAATAACTGTACGGCGAGCAATTGCGGGTTATGGCTGTAATCAGCACAATTAAGTGTTACAAAAGGGGCTCCTTTGGGTTTTACGCCCATTTCGACAGCATACTCATACATGACTTTGGCAAACATCGATTTTCCAACGCCTGTTTCACCGAATAATAAACAATGCATTCCTTTCGGCGGGTACAAGATGGAAGCTTTTGCCTGTTCTAGGGCATGTTTTAAGCTGATGTTATATTTTAACAGCGTTTCAAATTTCGACGCAGGGTTTTGGGTCGAATTATTTTTTGTTGGAAAAAATAAAACAGGTCGGCCGGAAGTCTTATAAATTTTTCCTTCACGACAGAGATTGTTGAGTTCATGACTTATATTAGCTCGGCTGATGTTTAAGAGGTTGGATAAAGTTTGTGCATCCATACCTTCATTCATAGGCATTTCTAGTAATTGGTTATAAATAATATCTTTTCTTTTCATCTTAGTTAAATCCTCCATCTAAAAACGAATCACAGGTTATTCATTTAGAAAATTATTACGAATACATACCTTGATTATTGAGAAAATTCTAATAGTAAATAGCATGTGCTGGTGGAGTTAGCATAATAGTCCCATAGGCATGGGGTGATTTTATTATAGACGAAACAGGAAATTTCGTCTATAGCATTAGTGTTTTGTTTATCGGTAATAGTGTTTCAGTTTTGGGGTGAACACTATTTTTAAGTTTAAAACACTATTTAATTTTGTTTCAGAATACGCGTAAAGCCTGGATGAAACTCAATGTTAGGGTTTTGGCACGGTTTTTGCATTAGTATAGTGATGAGAAAATTTAGTAGTTGATAATGGTAGAGGATCAGGAGGGTATCGAAAAGATGGACATGGAGCAAATTGTAATGGATATCATAATTTCCGCAGGTGATGCGAGAGGTTATGCTTATGAAGCATTGAGAAAGTCTAAAGAGGCAGATTCTAAGGAAGTTGAAATACAGGACTTAATGGAAAAAGCCAATGAAGCAATTGGAAAAGCACATGCGGTGCAAACATCTTTGCTGAATCAAGAAGCGAGTGAGGGCAATGTGAAAGTTTCGGTTTTGTTTGTACATGCGCAAGATCATTTAATGACGGCTATCTCGGAAAAAAATCTCATTACGGAATTGATTGAAATGAGACAGGCAATCAATGTTCTGCAAAAAGTATAGGTGTTATTTAAAAATAAATACTTTTTAACAAGTGATGAGTGCATGGAAAGACAATAAAATTTATCAGACGGTCAAGGAGGAATTTTTATGTTTAAAATCGTTTTATTATGTAGCGCTGGAATGTCAACGAGTATGTTGGTCTCGAAAATGCGCAAAGAGGTTGAAGCAACTGGGCAGGAAGTAGAAATCAATGCGTATCCAGAAGCACAAATTTCTAAAGTTGTTGATGATGTGGACGTTGCATTACTCGGCCCACAGGTGAAATTCGCTTTGCAAAAAGTAAAGATGGTTTGTGATCCAAAAGGTGTGCCAGTAGAAGTAATCAATGCAGCAGATTATGGATTGTTAAATGCAAAAAAAGTTTTAGCACAGGCTTTTAAAATGGCTGGTAAATAAAATTTTGGCAATATAGTGGTAGAAAGGATTCGATAGTAATGAAGTTTCCACATGATTTTCTTTTTGGTGCAGCCTCAGCTGCTTATCAGGTCGAAGGTGCCTGGCAGGAAGATGGTAAAGGTATTTCAAATTGGGATGTATTTTCCAAAATACAGGGCAAGACATTTGAAGGAACAAATGGCGATATAGCGGTTGATCATTATCATCGTTATAAAGAAGATATAAAATTGATGGCAGAAATGGGATTGGAATCATATCGATTTTCGATTGCCTGGACCCGTATTATTCCAGATGGTGATGGTTTAGTTAACAACAAAGGACTTGATTTTTATAACAATGTTATCAATGAATGCCTTAAGTATGGCATTGTGCCTTTTGTTACTCTATATCATTGGGATATGCCTCAAAACTTGGAAGAAGCAGGCGGTTGGACTAATAAACGCACGATTGATGCATTTGTGAAATATGCTGAAGTTTGTTTTAAAGCCTTTGGCGATCGTGTGAAAAACTGGATTACGTTCAATGAAACGGTTGTTTTTTGCAGCTTAGGTTATTTGGAAGGAGCACATCCACCAGGAATTGTAAATGATCCTAAAAAATATTTTCAAGCGACGCATAATGTGTTTACTGCTCATGCTAAAGCTGTTGAAGTTTATACAAAACTTGTACACTTTGGTGAAATTGGAATTACGCATGTTTTTTCACCATGTTTTAGCATTGATGAGCAATTGGAAAATCAACAGGCGGCTTATCATGCAAATCAATATTGGTTATCTTGGTACTATGATCCCGTTCTAAAAGGAAAATATCCGGAATATGTAGTAAAACAGTTAGCTGAAAAAGGCTGGACCCCGGATTGGACGGAAGCTGAATTGGAATGTATTCGTTTAGCTGCACCTAAAAATGATTTTATTGGTTTAAATTATTATCAACCACAGCGCGTTATGAAAAATAATAGTGAAGAAGTCTTTGATGCAAAAGCTCGTGAAAATGTGACAGGTGCTCCTGGTAATGCTTCTTTTGATGGTGTTTATAGATCCGTGAGTATGGATGATAAAAAATATACAAAATGGGGCTGGGAAATTGCACCAGATGCATTTTTAGATGGTCTTCGTATGTTGAAAGCAGATTATGGCAATGTGAAAATGTATATTACCGAAAATGGATTGGGGGACCAAGACCCAATTATTGAAGATGAAATACTCGATATGCCGCGTATCAAATATATTGAAGCACATCTAAAAGCTGTTAAAAATGCAATTCAAGAAGGGGTAAACTTAAAAGGTTATTATGCCTGGTCGGTCATTGATTTATTGAGTTGGCTTAATGGCTATAAAAAACAGTATGGTTTTATCTATGTTGATCATAAAAACAATTTGAATCGTAAGAAAAAATTATCGTTTCAATGGTATAAAAATGTTATTGAAACACGTGGACAAGATTTATAAAGAAGGATAATGAATGCGACTGTTTTATGGCACCATATGTGCTAAAGGATATATATGGTGTCTACTAGGAAACAGGGAGACTTATATTTATGAAAGTAACTTTTGGGAGGTATTATCATGGCTAATTTATCTGAAAAATTTGAAATTATATCACCATATATTATGGCTTTTGCTACATCAAAACCGATTAATGCCATCAAAGACGGACTTGTGGCAACCATGCCACTGACACTTGTTGGGTCTGTATTTTTATTGATTGCCTGTGCACCTATACCGGGATGGAATGAGTGGATGGCGGGTATCTTTGGTGCTGATTGGCAAGCGCCATTATGGCAGGTCACAGGAGCAACGTTTGATTTGATTGCTTTAGTTGGTGTAGTCTGTGTAGCGTATCAATATGCGAAAAATGAAGGCTGTGAGCCATTATCCGCTGGTATGTTGGGCATTGTATCATTTGTTATCGTGACAGCATCATCGGTTGTGACAAAAACGGAAGTAGTTGGTGGTGTATTACCAAAAGTCTGGACTGGCGGTAAAGGCATGATTACAGCGATTTTAATTGGTTTGGCTGTAGGGTATATTTATTCTTGGTTTTGTAAACGAAAAATTGTAATCAAACTGCCAGAAGGGGTACCGGAAGGTGTTGCCAATGCTTTTACGGCATTGATTCCTGCTGCGGCCATTATTACATTATCGTTTATGGTATATATTGGTTCAAAAGATTTATTGGGGCAGACATTTGTTGAATTTATTTACAAGGTTGTACAAATTCCCTTGCAGGGCATAAGTGGTTCCTTATTCGGTGCGGTTGCTATTCCATTCTTGATCTCTTTTTTCTGGTGGTTTGGAATTCATGGTGCTACTGTTGTTGGTGGCGTAATGGGACCGATTCTACAGGCAAACGGGCTGCAAAATCAGGACATTATGAATGCTGGCGGAACTTTAATTGCCGGGCAAAATGCTCATATTGTAACGCAGCAATTTATTGATCAGTTTATTACCTTTGGTGGATCTGGAATTACATTGGGATTAGTGGTTGCGATGTGCTTTTTAGCAAAATCAAATCAGATGAAGACATTAGGTAAATTATCTTTGATCCCAGGTTTGTTTAATATTAATGAACCTATCTTATTCGGTTTTACGATTGTTTTGAATCCAATTATGTTTCTCCCGTTTTTGATGGTGCCTACCTTATCTGGTATCATTACATATTTTTCAATTTTGTATGGATTGGTTCCACCGTTTGGAGCGATATCTGTTCCATGGACGACACCGCCGATTTTATCCGGTTTTATTATTGGCGGCTGGCAGGCAGCAACTTTGCAGCTATGCATCATTATTATGGCAGCGTTTATTTATCTACCGTTCTTAAAAATGATTGATAAACAACAGGTTAAGCAGGAAATGCAGGAAAATCTGTCAGAAGCAGAGTGAACTGCGTAAAGTATAAGAAAATTCCTGGGTGTTAGGGGTATAATAATGAATCTTTATAAATTGAAAGTATCTGGTGATGATACAGCTTTTATAGTGCAATATAGTTTTTCAAAAAATTTTCTTGATTATCAGGACTGTGATTTCAAGGGAACGGAAGACCAAAAATATATACAATTTTTAAAAGACCTGAGAAAAAATGGTGGAATGCAGCCAATTAACATCAAGATGAAAATGAGCAGTAAAACGGTTGATCGTGCTATGACAAAAAATAAACTGCTATTGATTCCTGATGTTTATCAACTAATTGAAAAATTAGGTCAATGATAGAAAAATTAAAATTAAGGGGGGATATTTGTGAAAAAAATGGTGAGTACCTTATTGGCGGTTGCGATGGGACTGACAATATTAGTTCCGCCAACAGGAACTGCAGCTGAAACAGGCAAAGATTTTCGCAGCTTACGGGTATTAGATGTTTTCAAAGACAAACCTTCAGCGGGCTTTGTAGCAAGCGAAAAAGGACAGTTAGAAGTTGCTAATAATCTTATACCGTTTGATCAGAGTCAAAAATTTATGGGATTACCGTCGTTACGTGTCAATGTAACGAAACCAGTAGATGGTTCTTGGTGGATGGGGTTTATTGCTTTTCGAGGCTGGTGTACGCTAGATCTCACACAATATGTACCAAATGGTTATCTTGAATTTAATGTCAAAGGCAAAGATGGTGGTGAGAATTTATTAATTGGTGGGCGCGATAAATTTGAAAGAGCTCCGACCGGACCAGAAAATTTAGAATCGACAAAAAACATTACAGATTATGTAACCATCACAAAAGAATGGCAGCATGTTAAAATTCCGCTAAAAGATATTATGGATGTAACACAGGGGTTTAATCCAGTTATGACACAAGGCTTTGTGGTAAAAAGTGCCAATGGTAATGCCTTTACTGTATGGTTGAATGACATGGAGCTTACCTCACCTGACCGAGAAAAGGGTTTTCCGGCAATTAAAGTTAACCAAGTTGGTTATTTACCAAATACAGAAAAATATGCGCTAGTCAGTGGTTTTGCGGATGAAATGAAAGCAGATAATGGAACGGCTTTTGAAGTTCGTAAAACAGAGGATAAGTCAATTATCTATAAAGGGCAGTTGGCGCTTGTCAAAAAATTTGATACGAATTCAGGTGAAAAAGTTCTGAAAGCAGATTTTTCTGATTTGAAAACACCGGGGGATTATTATATAAAAGTGCCAGGTGTTGATTCGTCAGTTCGGTTTAAGATCGGAGATACGATTTTTAAGCCACTATTGACGGACGCTAGCCGATATTTCTATTACCAGCGTCAAGGAATTGAATTAAAAGCTCCATACTGCATTGATTATCCGCGCGAAGATAAGTCACCGCAAGATAAAAATCTGCCGTTTGCATCGAATCCAAGTCGGACGAAAGATGTATCTGGTGGCTGGTATGATGCTGGAGATCGCGGGAAATATGTTATCAATACAGCAGGGTCATTATCTGACATGTTGTGGGCTTATGAAATGTATCCAGAAGTATTTAAAGACAATCAGTTTAATATACCAGAAAGCGGTAATGGAATACCTGATATTTTGGATGAAGCTAAATGGGGTTTAAGTTGGATTTTGAAAATGCAGGATACAGAAAGCGGTGGCTTCTATGCCCGGGCGCAAGGGATGACCGGCGATGATTTCACTGATCCAAATCGTTTTATCAAAGATAAAGATGAGCAAGGGCATACGAATATCAAGACCACAGATGACACAGCCGAAGCGGCAGCTATTTTAGCTCATGCCTATGTCGTTTATAAAGATATTGATAAACAATTTGCGGATCAATGTTTGGCAGCTGCTAAAAGCGCCTGGACTTTTTTAGAAAAAAACCCGAATAATATTATGACTGAACTAAAAATATATGGTGGTTACAATGTCAAAGATGATTCATCGGATCGGTTATGGGCATCGGCTGCTCTGTTTAGAGCAACAGGCGAGGCACAGTATAATTCTTATTTTAAGAAAAATTATGCAAAATTTGAAGATAAATATACAGATGCAAAAGCGTACACGGATTCTTGGGGAAGGCATTGGTTTGCACCATTTTTTTGCTACTTAAAAGCCGAAGGTAAGGATGCTGCTGTAGAACAGTGGTTTAAACAACATTTTGCTATATGGATTGGTAATACCATGAATCGTTACAAACAAAATCCATGGGAAAATACCTTAAAAGACGGTGATTATTTCTGGGGTTGTAATGGAGATATCCTAGGGATTACGCAAACAGCGGTAATTGGATCGAAATTGCTGGGAACTTACACGGATGATATAGGTAAAATGGCTCGTGCTGGCTTGAATTGGGACCTTGGGATCAATCCACTCAGACGTTCGTTTGTTTCAGGCTATGGAGAAGATTCTTTAAAGCTGACTTTCAGCGATTTGTATTTACATGATGGCAGAGTCGGAATTCCAAAGGGATACTTAGCTGGAGGCCCAAATGCAGATCAAGGGAAAGAAATTTCTCTTTTCCCTGCGAAATGTCATAGTGATTCTAGTGGAGATTGGACTACCAATGAGAATTGCCTCAATTGGAATGCAGCACTTGTTTTTGCAACGACATTTATTAATTCTCACGATGGTAATGATCAATAAAGTTTTATATATTAGGGGGGAATATATGAATAAGAAAAAATGGAAACTGTCTGCTCTAGGAATTTTGACCGGCGCTTTATTGGCCGGCACTTTCCTACAAGCCGAAGCTTTGGCAAAGCCGGAAGCATCTTTTCAAGATGGGTTTGATTCTGTTTCGACACAGGCTTGGTCCAAATCAGATGGTTGGTCAAATGGTAGTATTTTTAATTGTACTTGGCGAGCTAGTAATGTTACCTTAGCCGATGGTGCGATGCATCTCACATTGAATAAAGATGCGCAAAAGGGGTCGGTTCCTTTTGCGGGTGGGGAATATCGGACAAATGATACGTACAGTTACGGCCTTTATCAAGTATCAATGAGACCGGCGAAAAATCCTGGAATCGTTTCTTCATTTTTTGTTTACACGGGACCGTCCGACAACAATCCTTGGGATGAAGTTGATATTGAATTTTTAGGTAAGGATACGACAAAAGTACAATTTAATTATTTTACGAATGGTGAGGGCCATCATGAATATGTTTATGATTTAGGCTATGATGCTTCAACCACGTATCATACATTTGCTTTCGATTGGCAGCCAACCTATATTGCTTGGTTGGTAGATGGTGTCGAAGTGCATAGAGCCACTACAAATATTCCATCCCATGCTGGTAAAATTATGATGAATTTGTGGCCAGGAATCGGTGTGGATTTATGGCTCGATGCTTATGATGGGGTAATGCCGCTAATAGCATCTTATGATTGGATGTCATACGATCCACCGCAATAGATCTTAGTTATTGCTGGTGCTGTCTTTTCAGAAGCAGCATCAGCGTTATACGATGATTGTAAAATTTGAAAGGAGTCTTTTTTTATGAAAAAAATACTGGTACTCACTTTAACGATGCTTTTTGTAATGGGGATGGCAGTATCGGCTTTTGCAGCACAGACTATTTCTGTGAAGGGCGTTGGTAGTGCTGATAAAAATTATCTTACTTGTTTTGCTGGCAGTATTACGTATACGGATGGTGCATCTAAAATACAATCTACACTTAGTACAGATGGTGTGCTGAATTTGGCTTATACATTCCATAAAGGTGGCTGGATTGGCGCTGTTAGTGATAGCTTTATGGAAGACTGGTCGAATTTTTCTGGCCTTACGGTTAATCTAGCTGGTGGGACCAATGCAAAAATAAGACTTGAATTATCGGATGCCAATGGTGTTTCGTATGAAGTCATTTTACTGGATGATTCCAAAACTGGCAAAGTTGTTACCGTTCCATTTTCAGATTTTAAAAAGAGAACAGACTGGCAGCCGGCTGGGGTAGACAGATCAAAGGCTTTTTCGCTTAAACCAGTAGTTTCTTTGAATATTGCCCCGCTTGAAGGTCAGGGAACGATTACTTTTTCTGATATGAAGCTTTATAAATAAAAGGTTCCGGATATACCATTTACTACTATATATACTGTATTAAATAAATAACATTTAGCCTATTAGTCTGACAGAAAAGGGGTATAGGGTATATGTTACTTCCTACGTAACGCCACTCAAATCTATATTCCATTTCTAATGATTATCATATAAAAATATTTAATGCAACTTATATACGTTACCGAATTCGATTTATGGCCTAAAATTAAAATGATAATGTGGAGGGAATTTTAATGAAAAAGAAATTAGCTATGGCTTTGATGGTTGCAGTGACAATGGGGGTCACGGGGACGGCATTTGCCGACTCAAATCCATTTTTAGATGTTCCAGCACACCACTGGTCTTATAATGCAGTATCTCAATTGGCAAAAGATGGTATAGTTGATGGATTTAATGACCAAACTTTTCAAGGCGATAAAACCATGACTCGTTATGAAATGGCACAAGTTGTGGCCAAGGCTCTGGGGAAAATGGATAAAGCAGATGTGGAAGATAAAGCTTTGGTTAAAAAACTCTATACAGAATATCAAAGTGAATTAAATGGCATGAATGTTCGTGTTTCAGCACTTGAAAGTGATGTAAAGTCCATCAAAGATCAAGTTGGCAATGTGAAATTATCAGGGTTTATTCGGACGAAATATGATAGTGATAGAGTGAATAACAGTAATGCAAATAGTGGTAATAAACATACATACATGGATTTACAAGGGACGATGAAAGTCAATGATCAATGGGAAGGTCATTTTGAAAGTGAAATGTATAAAAATTATACAAATCATAGCTGGTCAAATGGTACTTCAGGAGCACAGGGCAATGACAGCGATACGAATGGGACAATTCAAAAGGTTTGGGCTGCTGGTCAGATTGGTAATGTTAGTGCTACTGTTGGTAGAAAATGGTGGGGTTTTGGGCAAAACGTAATTATTGGTCATAGTGGTGATGGTATTAAGCTGGATGTTCCAATTGGCAAAACGACGGCAAGTATATTTAATATCAGACTTTCACAAGCCAATTATACGACAAAGGCTTTAGCTGATTTTGAAAACACTTCATTATATGGTTTACAACTACAAGGTGATGTAATGCCAAACTTAAACGTAGGGTTAATGCTCGGCGGTAATACAAACAGTTCAGACTCAGGGGTTATTTCTTTAGGTTGGCCAACGTATGATAGTTTTAAAGAAGTCAATAAATGGGGAGCCATTGCTTTGAGTTATCGCTTTGCGAATGATTTTACTTTCTTAGCTGATTTCACAAAAACGAATGCCGATAAGTATAATACAAGTCAAGAATATCGATTAAATTATAAATGGGCTGATATCAATACGCCTGGATCTTATCAATTGTATGCTCGATATTTCAAATTCCAAAGACAAGGTGATATTTGTCATGATGATGAATGGAATACGTTGGCAGCCGATGCAAAAGGCTGGGTTATTGGGGGAGATTATGTTCTCGCAAAGAACATAATCTGGACAAATTTTTATAGTGAACAAACAATCAATCTTTCCGGGCCTACGTGGAATCAAGCGCAAAATAGCAAAAGAAAATTATTCCGTACGCAATTCGATTTCCATTTCTAAGCTATAATGTGGTTACGTAATAACAAAATAGTAGGAGAACGATGATGAAAACAGTACACTGTATTATAGATAAAGATTATACGATCGCAGAAATTGATGATAATTTATATGGTTCTTTTATTGAGCAATTAGGCAGGGCTGTATATACAGGAATTTATGAACCTTCGCATAAATCCGCGGATGAACAGGGCTTCCGGCAGGATGTACTAGCTTTGGTACAACAGCTTTCTGTACCGATCGTACGTTATCCAGGGGGGAATTTCGTTTCGGGTTACAATTGGACGGATGGGATCGGACCCGTTGAAAATCGACCAAGGCGACTAGATTATGCGTGGGGGGCTGTTGAATCAAATCGGATTGGCATTGATGAATTTATTGATTGGTGTAAAAAAGCCAATGTTAAACCCATGGCTGCGGTCAATTTAGGCACAGGAACACCAAAAGATGCAGGCTATATGCTGGAGTATTGCAACCATCCAGAAGGGACATACTGGAGTGATTTGCGAATTAAAAACGGGCATAAAGATCCGCATAATATAAAGACCTGGTGTTTAGGTAATGAGATGGATGGGCCTTGGCAGATTTGTTCGCTATCTGCGCCGGATTATGGTAAAAAAGCTCTTGAAACTGCAAAAATCATGAAATGGATTGATCCAAGCATAAAACTCGTTGCATGTGGCAGTGCAGGACCTTGGATGGATACGTATCCAGAATGGGATCGGGTTGTTTTAGAACATACCTATGAACAGGTAGATTATATATCCATGCATCGATATTATGAAAATGAAGGTAATATTGAAAACTTTTTAGCATCTTATGCAGATATGGATCATTTTATTAAGACAGTTGCTTCCACGGCAGATTATGTCAAAGCAAAAGTGAAGAGCAAAAAAAAGATGCAAATATCATTTGATGAATGGAATATTTGGTATACAAAAGATGAAAAAAGCAGTTCGTGGATTGAAGCACCCACTATATTAGAAGATCAATATTCATTGTTGGATGCGTTGGTTTTTGGTGGTATGTTGTGCACGTTATTGAATAACAGCGATCGAGTTAAGATGGCTTGTTTGGCACAATTGGTCAATGTAATTGCCCCAATTGTAACAGAACGCGGTGGTAGAACATTGAAACAGTCTACATATTATCCTTTTCAGCAGGTATCATGTTATGGGCGCGGTACAGCACTGAAAACATTGGTTCACTGTGAAAAGGTTAATACGTCTTTATATGGTGAAGTGCCAAGTGTGCAAACCGCAGCGGTATATGATATGGAGGCTGGATCGATCGCAGTATTTGTTTTAAATTGTGAAATGGAAAAAAATACGGAATTTACGATGGATCTACGTTCTTTTGGAAAAGTAGGAATGGTGGAACATAGTATTTTGAACGGACCTGATTTATTTGCAAAAAATACGTTTGATGAACCTATGTTAGTTGTGCCGAAAAATGTTGCCCCAGTGAATGGAGATAAGCTGTTTAAAGTGATTTTGCCGAAACTTTCTTGGCATGTATTTCGTTTTTTGTTAGAAAAATAGAGATAGTGTGTTGTAGTGCCGAGAAACTTTAAAAAAGAATATTAGATATAAAATGAGGCCGTGGATTTTTAAAATCCGCGGCCTCATTTTGGCGATATTTTATTAGGTGCCGGTCAACTGTTTGCTGTATCTGCTAAAGCATCAAGTTCAATAATTTTAAGTCCTTGTTCTTTGAGTCGCATAAGCTCATCACGATCGGCATCTTTACCAGTGATAATGGTAGTGATTTTATTGATTGAGCCACTGAGAAAATTATGTTCACGACCAATTTTGGAAGTAGTGGCGAGGACATAACATGGACCTTGACAGCGTTTGAGCATCATTTCATTGACAGCTGTTTCTTGGAGGACAGATGTTGTAATGCCGCCTTTAACACTAATACCGCCAACGCCAATAAAAGCTTTGTCGGCGGTGATTTTAGATAAGGTGTGCAGGGCAAATTCTCCGACCATCGATTGTTTGCGATCGTAAACTTCACCACCAGTCAAAATCAATTCGACGCGTGAGTCTTTTTCTGTCCCGACAGCACGACCATTATTGGTTACAATGATAACTCGTTTATTTTTAATGTATTTTAGTAAAAGCAAAGTGGTGGAACTAGAGTTCATAAAAATAGTATCCCCATCTTCAATTAAGTCTGCTGCATACTTTGCAATAGCATTTTTTTGCGATATGTTTTTTGGGGACAATGTATCAAGTGGTGGGTCTTCTTTTAAGGTTCCTTCTAATAATCTTGCACCGCCGTGGAATCGATTGACGATGCTTTTTTCTTCAAAAATTTGCAAATCACGGCGAATTGTTGTTGGGGAAACTTTTAATTGTTGGGCAAGTTCATCGACTTGCACATCTCTTGACTCTTTTAACGCTTTTAAAATATATTGCTGCCGTTTGAAAACGACACTTTTACTATTTTTCATCGGACATTCAATCCTCTCATTATTAATATATTGTATTTGATTTACTAGATCTATATTGCTGGATGCCTGTTTTTAGAAGTGCGCATAAACTCATCATAATGCTTATTGTTTATATTATATGCAAAAACAAAAAAATATACAAGTTTTAAATCATAAAAAGGACATAAAAATGATTTTATTATTAAAATAAAACATGTAATAATCATAAAACAGACATAAAGAAGCATTTTATAGAAAAAAATATTGTTTTTTTGTAAAAAAGCTTGAAATATGCAAAAAAAAAGTGTACTATAAGGGCATAAAGAAAAAACAACAAAAAAACATTCATAAAACGATCATAAAATAAAAATTCGGAGGGTATTATGAGTAAAGTAGATACAATAACGAGAGAGTCTTGGATTTTAAATACGTTTCCTGAATGGGGTACCTGGTTAAATGAAGAAATTGACCAAGAAGTGGTGGAAAAAGGAACTTTTGCGATGTGGTGGCTTGGTTGTACCGGCATTTGGGTTAAGTCAGAAGGCAATGCAAATCTTTGTATTGATTTTTGGTGCGGCACAGGCAAACAGACAAAAAATAAAAAAATGGACCCACAGCATCAAATGGCACGGATGTCGGGTGGGCGCAATGTACAGCCTAATTTACGGGTAGCCCCTTTTGTCTTGGACCCTTTTGGTATCAAAAATATTGATGCTGTACTGGCAACACACTATCATAATGATCATATCGATGTGAATGTTGCGGCAGCTGTTCTACAAAATTGTGCATCCGATGTTCCGTTCATTGGACCCAAATATTGTGTTGAAAAATGGGTGGAATGGGGTGTGCCAAGAGAACGTTGCATTCTTGTGAAACCAGGAGATGTTGTAAAAATCAAAGATATGGAGATTGTTTCATTAGAAGCGTTTGATAGAACAGCACTGATTACAGCACCTCCTGATGGTGATTTAAAAGGCTGGTTGCCAGATGATATGGATGAAAAAGCTGTAAATTACCTTATTAAAACACCAGGTGGATCTATTTACCATAGTGGTGATTCTCATTATTCTAATTATTATGCTAAACATGGCAACGAACATAAAATTGATGTGGCATTAGGTTCCTTTGGGGAAAATCCCCGTGGCATCACTGATAAGATGACCTCAGTAGACATATTGCGAATGGCAGAAGCATTAAATACACAAGTTGTGATTCCATTTCATCATGATATTTGGTCTAATTTTCAAGCGGATCCCGCCGAGATCCTTGCTTTGTATGAAATGAAAAAAAATCGACTTCAATATAAATTCAAACCATATATCTGGCAGGTTGGTGGGAAATTTGTTTTTCCAAATGACAAAAACAATGTAGAATATCATTATCCAAGAGGGTTTGATGATTGTTTTGCCGCGGCTGATATTAATTTGCCATATACGAGCTTTTTATAAAAAATATGCTGTCGATCCTAGGCAAGGTTTAAGGTCGACAGCAAAAAATAAAATAAAGTGGTGAGTCTAAATGTTTAAAGAGTTGATTGAAAAAAAACGCTATTCGTTTCATGAAAGTTTTGCGACATGGCAAGATGCTGTACGTGCTGCTTGTCAGCCATTGTTGGCTGATAAGACAATTGAAGCTGAGTATGTTGATGCAATCATTAGCAAAGTGACGGAACTTGGTCCATATATTGTTATTGCACCGAATATCTGCATTCCTCATGCACAAGAAGGTGTTGGGGTAAATGACACGGCAGTCTGTTTTATGAAGACCGAAGAGTCAGTTCATTTTAGTGATAATTCTGAACATGATGCTAAGTTGTTTTTTGTTTTGGCATCCGTCGATAATGCCGTACATTTGGAAAATCTTTGTGAGTTATCAGAATGTTTGTCTGATGAAGAATTTGTTGATAAATTATTAGCAGTTCATTCTGGAGAAGAACTGAAGGATTTAACTTGCAGCATGAACTGATGGATAAAATATTGATTATTAGGGGGAGAATAAATGGAATTTTTAATGCCGGTCTGGGAGTTTTTCCAGAATAATATTTTAACGAAACCGCAATTTTTTATTGGGTTTATCGTATTTATCGGATATCTATTGCTCCAGAGACCAATTTATGAGGCGGTTGCCGGTTTTATTAAAGCCGTGGTTGGCTATATGATCTTAAATGTTGCCTCGGGTGGTCTGGTAGGAAACTTTCGCCCAGTCCTAGCAGGTCTTAAAGACAGATTTGACTTATCGGCAGCGGTAATTGATCCATATTTTGGGCAAGCCGCCGCACAGGCTTCAATTGAAAATGCCGGTCGTTCTTTCTCGATGATGATGGTTGTCTTATTAATTGCCTTTTCGATTAAT
>Ga0302210_10000133_pt1 | contig 35546 bp, 43 predicted proteins | sample II_Fen_E3_2_FD_198793 | JGI IMG/M metagenome (GOLD analysis project Ga0302210, IMG submission 198793) | Peat permafrost microbial communities from Stordalen Mire near Abisko, Sweden - II_Fen_E3_2 | ecosystem: Environmental > Terrestrial > Soil > Wetlands > Permafrost | place: Sweden: Abisko... | reverse complement strand
TTATAATGATGCCGTGTGTACAGATGTTGTTGATGAGTACATAAGATTCGAATAATCTCATTCAATGATGCAATCATTTTTTGCGCAAAATTGATTCGCTCACGACCTATACAAAAAAGAATGACCACACAAACAACAAGTTTACCTATCGATGCTCTCTTCGAACAAAGCGCAGAAAAGTATATTCCGGTAGAAGTGACCATAAAGTGCAAGAATAAGATATCAACATTCCGCATGCCGTTCTTTGTGCTTGACTCATTGTTCCCTTTGAGTGAACACAATCACATGGCAGATAAGTATACTTTTGAGTTCGGTCTCGAAAAATGTAATGAACATCATCCGAGCATCGCAACATTCATCGCGAGGATCATGTTGGGTCACACAGTAAATATGGAGATGAATGAACTCATCTGCGAAAAACTATCTGTTCATGATTGGTTGGCGCTCTATAAGTTCATTGATACATACTTCATGCCGTCTGAAAAATCAGTCATCAACTATATCACAAAGATCAAAGAGTACGTCAAGAACAAGGTTGTCGGTTGCATGGACACCTTGATCAAGGCACATGAACTCATCACCAAAGGACCAGTACCATACACAGAACATGAGAGATATGTTGATGCAGCCAGATGGTTATTATCTGCAACAAAATTAGACAAGATGTATTGTGTACATGATACATACAATGTAAAAATTAATGCATATAACACTGATATTAATTTATCATACGAACCTGTCGAACAAAAGTTACATTTCGTAGTCTGTAACAATTACAACAAGAGCGCGCAAAAGTATGTCGACAACTTATATGCTCTTGTTAGAGAGTTTGCACACGTCTTCGATATTTTCAAGACGGAATGGATCGGCAAAGATGCTATAGAATATCTCAAACAGCTAGGCATCGATAAGAAGCTCATCGAAATGATGTAAAAAAATAATGTGTCGATGATGTGTTGTTGCATTCATCTTTTTTTTGCTTACATTGCAGATGATGTTAACATCGTTGATTAATATCCAATTTTTGATGTATATCACTACAATATTTTTTTGTGTTTTTGATGTATCACATATCGGTATGATACACATGAAACAGATTATATTAAATTGTTGGAGCGAGATTTATAAAAATAGAGACACTAGCGCCGCTAAATTATTATTGTCGTTAGGATTATATGAATATATTTATCAAGATGAATATGATGAGGAAGATCTAATTGATGTAGAAATAAAAACCATAGATGATATGATCGTTGATTTTGAGGATAATAATCCTAATAGACAAAATATAACGGAAGCATGGAACGAGGCTTGGTTAAAACTCATCAATAATAAAGATGTCGAAACAATGCAACAACTGTTGGATCTGGGTATTACAACTATTGGTGGTGAAATACCGAATTGCGATGAACAAAAGGTGTTTGGTAATATTGAGTTGTTTGAGTTTTATTTGGCTAATAATCTGTTACACACGTTTTGTGTAGATGAAGAGACATATCTATCCAAAGAATTTTGGCTTAATAAACAAAGATCAAAAATGGTATGCAAAGCATTTGTAGATAACCCTGAAAAATTAAAAGAGTTCAAAGATGATTATGGTATGTATATCGATATTAATGTACATACATTATTGCAATGTAGATCATTAGATCTTTTGAAACAATATAAAGAATGTGACCTAATTACACAATATTATGGTGAGAACGATATAAACAATACTGATGCAACATCTTTATTAGATCATATTTGTAGAGATATGGATCTCAATGCAGTAGAATGGTGCGTTGAAAACTATCCAACAAAACATAATTTATCGCTGTTATTAACAGCATCTGGAGCAAAAGATATAAATATTCTTAGATATCTTCTCGATAAAGATGTCGTACATACAGATGATGTACATGTCAACCAAGCTGAAAATTTATTAGGGGATTTCAAGATCAATTACAGGTATATTCCAGATGCGTCTAAAAAAATGTGGATGTTGATCGATAAATATGGTTGTAAAACATTGTTCGGAAAGACATGCGCTGATTTATTGATTGATCTAATCGACAAATATTCAGCACAAATATACGTAGAGTTAGCAAATTCATGTGTGGATGCTGGATTGATTAATAGAGATGATACAAAACTCATGGAACATTTATACAAATATATGGATGTAGATTCATACAAGAAGATAATAAACAAAATGTATAGAAACTAAGATACATAACTACAAACTCACAAAAAATAATGTGACGACAACATCACATTCATCTTTTTTGTCAACATCTAGACACCGTTATTATCGTCGATGAGCTCTACGTGACTTTCGGTCTGTATCAAAGATCTGAGTTCATCTAGTCTGCCGTCATAATGTTCTTTGATCAAGATCGCGACATCGAACAAGAAACTTAAGACGCCAACAACGATCAATGCGATATAAATATAGAATCCGATGAAGAATGTTGCTTCGAATAGCCATGATCTTAGTGATCTAATTGCGAGTGCAAGATAGATGACTAATGACACTTGTATAATCACGTTGGATAACACAATGATAGGATCCATCTTTTTTGTCCAATACGCCAAGATAGGTCGCGCCAAACTTGATACGGTTGGTGTTATAATGAGTGCAACGAATACCAAAAGTTCATCTTTTATTTCGTTAGTTTCTGTTACACAAGCACCACTGATGCTGCTACAACCTGTTGTATACACCGGGCCGATGTATATTTCTGCGATCATGCTTGATGCCCAAAACCATGATGGGGTCAACAAACATATCAAACCGCCAATAACATCGATACAAGAGAATGCAAATACGATCACGAAGTATGTGAGTTGTTTCATTTTTTATCGAGACATGTGTGTTCAATTTTAGGCGGTAAGCTTTTTATCCACTTCACTATATTTTTGTTACCATATCTAGTTGCACGTAATAGTATATGTCCGGTATATACATCGAATTTTGAGTATAATAACTTCGCGGCGTCTAGGTTTCCGTATTCACATGCATTACTAAATGCATCGTTTGTAGAGTAATGATCAGAAAAGCAGCAAACATGTTCCTCAAGTATATATCTTAGGACATTCATAGAAGAACGTTTTATTGCTATCACCCTACATTTATACAAACTATATGTGACAAATTTATTTACTTCATCACAACAAACAGCAAGATCTTCTTGAAACCATCTAACAAATTGTCTATAGACTCCGAACAACTCTGCCATAGTTTGTCTATGCATATTAGTTATATCATATTGCTTGACGCGATGTAAGAACCACTTGACCATACTAACGTTATCTTGTTCGGCCGCTACTAAATGTATCTTGTGAAACATTTCTTGACAACCGATATAAACTTTGTTCAACCCATACACAGCATTCATGTTAACTAACATCTTTATTTTTTGATCAAAGTTCATCTCATCGCTGTCAACGATGCTATCTATCCGCGACATGTATGTTGCGTTCGCGCGTTTTTCAACAAGCCTCAACGCACAAGCATCGTAGCAGGTGGTAAACTCAAACAACAAGGAATACACTAATGCGTCAAACATGATTTTTATACCAAAGATGCGATACATCAAATTTCGGGGCAGCAAAAAAATGATGCGCACGGATGGTACGCATGCGACAAGTCTTCATTGTCCTAGATATATTCGACAGTAAAATCAAGTCGATCTCCTATACCGCCATTCATGTTTTCTGCACCAACTCGAACACCAACAATGCGATCATAATTTCCGAATGTCAAAACAACATCTAATCGGGTAGGCACTGTTTGAGAGAATTTGACAACATCTGTACGGCTAATATAATCGAGATAATCAGGTTTATTCCAGCTACCTAAATTGTTCTTTTCTGTCACTTTACATTGTTTACCATTGATACCATCTGGAAATAAATATACGATATCTTGACCAACATTGATTCGCACAGGTCTTGATCTGTCGAAATATAGATCAAGTGCAGATCTCATGATCTGCTTCAATCCTTCATTACCGCGATCAATAACATCGAGATATAATGATGAGAATGTGTTCATGTCCATCGTGCTCAGATTTTCTCTGAATTTTTGGATGTCGAATGGTGGTTGTTCTGGGAGCATGTCTATGCAATTGACAAATTCTAGTGTTAACATTTTATACTCATAACACGATTCATTCAATTTTACGAACAGCAAAAAAAATGATGCGCCGCCGACGGCATGCGGATCGTTCGCTCATGACCAACTTGTCACTGGGCAAATCATGTTATTAGCATCATCGACCAATATAGGTACACCACGCGACATTATCACATCGATGTAGTATGTTTTTGCACAAGACACAGTCACTCTATATTTTGTTTTGTGTATCTGCTCATCGATGGATATCAGATCTACTGTTGTATTGTTTGACAAGTGCCATCCATCGCAATAGTAACTACATTTTACTGTGCTATTGCTAAACATACCATCATCAAAACACATGAAACATTCGTTCTTACCGTTCTTCCAAACGATGCTAAAGATGTCTCTATCAATGATCAACTCATTGATATGCAATCTGCCGATATCTACTTTCGTAATTGTCACATCATCTTGCTTCGGATCATTAATATCGCCATATACAGATGCAACATTGTTGTAAATAAAGTTGGACATGTTGTTTATTCTGATGCACAGAGACCTTCAAATTTAGTGATCATGGCAACAACCTTCTCATCGTCGGATGGTGACATGCCAAGCAGTCCTACACAAGCACTAGCAGATGGTCGATTTGTCACTTGCCACAACCATTGTGCAAGTTCTTCGTGACCAAATACACATGCATGTACCAATGCGAAGTTATTTTCACGAGACAACAACGGATATTTCTCAATGCTCATTAACCACTCTGCAACATCTTTGCGACCACTGTTTAATGCTGCTTGAAAACCGTCCCAAAGAGAATATGGAAACTCATCATTAGAAACTGCACTACATGTGACATGAATATTTTTTACATGGTTCAAATCGCCTGAACTACATGCGTCGATAAAATGTTTTCGTGACATGATTTGTTGTTATTATATTTTTGTCGCATCATCGTCATCGATATTCAAAAAAGATGCTCCGTACAAAAAATATAAATGTATCAACGAGCTTGTAGTATTGAACATCATCGAAGAATACTCTCATATTGCCGATGCGGGTCATTATCTCACCATCGAACAAATATCTCGAAATTGGATGCGGATGAAAAGTATATGTTGTGATGCTTCCGACATAAAATTTAGTTCCATCGACAGTGACTACATTTGTAATTTCGCGATCACTGAGCCATACCTTTTGCACATTGATTGTATTATGACGATAGAACACATGTGTATAATGTTCGACATATGTCAAACATTTTGGTCGAATCACAAACTCTATATACTCTTGTTGATCTTTATATGCATGAACATTTATGCCTTTAATATTTTCATCTTTAAGTTGATGTACATCATCAATTATTTTGCCATTTCCCGATCTAACATACTTCATGTACATTTCTTCTACTTCGTGCCGAGAATCCGGTGTAACATTTACAACCAATTTTTTTCCATCGTCGGTGCGAGAGTAGATCTCATATTTTGGGTAATATCCATTAGCGACGAAATTACCATATTTTTGCATCTCGGTCACTCTAGTCGAAGGCTTCAATAAACATATTTCTGTGCCATGAATGATCTTTATACTCACATCGTCGTGACTGTTAGGACCGTCAGGGCGTATGATCTTCTCAATGATGTTTGATGCTACTTTGTGCGTCATTCGAGATACTTTTGTTAGTGTCACTAAATCTACAAGCACAAGAAATGGAGCGATGTCATACCACATATCGGATGGTAAAAGCGCGAACATAGATGATGTCGATGATATCATTTTTTTGTTTATGTGTGTGCGCAATCAATTTTCATGTCACACAAAAAAGTAAAACATCTTTGTCTTGACTGGATCAAAATATGTGACGTCCCATGTATTGTCATAGCTATATACAATGCGTACTACGGCTTGGTGATAGTTATGATAATACGTTGGCAATGTGCGTATAGGGTCGACCGCAATGATCGATCTCGAGAATGTAGCTCCGTCGATGATAACATATTTGCCATCAAACTTCTTTTCTTTGTATTTATACATCACAAGTTCATGTGCGGATTCACCTGATGATGGGACTGCGACAAAATCGGCTACAAAATACATAACATCTATTACTTGTCGTTTGAATCTAGCAACGTCATTGACGAAATTTACATACTTTTTTTTCACTAAATTTTCGTCAAGATGACCTTCTGTTATCTCGTCCCATCCATAAACACGATGTACAAGCACCTTGCGTAAAGATTCGTCATGAGTTGTGTATACAATATAATCAAACCCTCTTTCGCTCGAAACAAAATCACCATACTTTCGCATTTCTTTTGACAGTGCGAATGGCTTTAACAACGTTATGTTTATGTCGCGAATGATCTTTATGCGCAAGCTCTGATGAACAATCTTTTTCAAGATCGCTCTAGCGGCCGTATAAGTGCCTATAGACGTTTTAGTCAATGCTACCAACTCTAAGAGACCAAGAAATGGCGTAATGTCGTACCAAGTATCTGATGCGATCGACATATTTTTTTGTCATCGATCAGAGGCATCAATTTTAGCAGATCATGTCATCTATTATAGGGGAATAATAATGATAACGGCCCCGCAAATATATGTAGATATCCCATCCATCGCTACCATCATTAAATGCATATGACATACATCTACTAAATATGTCCAAGCCAATGCATTGCATATTTTCGATGATGTATACGACTGTCGAAACATCGCCAGTGCGAGTAGCTATATACAAAATATGTTCACCATTAAATGTGGTCACGCGGCAATCATCATGTAAATATTTCATGATGGTAACAGAACCATGTTCTGTTGCAAGAGTCAACAGAGCGCGTAACATCATATCAGACAACGAATGATCCCATAGGGCGATTTGTTCCCGCCGTCTAAGTTCATGTATCAACCACTTAAGGACGCCAAGATTATCGCGCACTAATACATCTATCGAGATGTTCCATATATCACTTGTGCCTGCCGCCAACACACGCTTCAAACCACGTATACTATTTTTTGTGACTAGTTGATCAACTGTGAGCGACATGCATATATCATCATACACATCACATGCAAGTCGTTCGACAGCCCTCAACTCATCGTTTCTCGAGAACTCAAATAGCAATGAATAAACAACCTTGTCAAACATTTGTTTGTTTGTTTTAACATACGCAACTCTGCGTCAATTTCATCGAAAATTGATGTCACAAACGTCTCAAAAAAATGGTACTATACTATTCATGTACCGACATAACTGTCGAAGATGCGATCCGCACAGGCAATATGGACGCACTCAAAATGCTGACCGCAAGTCCAGGTGTGACACGTATCGATAACATATATGACCTCTTATGGTTGTCGATCATCACGGGACAAAAAGGTCGCATAGATGTTTTCGAATATGTTTACATATTGTGCTGCGATTCTAACGACAACACTGAAAATATGTTCATAGAGGTGATGCGATCTAATAGTCCTCGATGTATTCAAGCTGCCATCGATACGGATTTATTCGTTCATTTTACTAAAATGTACGTGTATGCATACACAAAAAAGATGTACATCGCGACACAGATTCTCGAAAAGATGTTTGAGGACAGCAAAGATCTTTACAAATTTTATAGATTGATGTGTGCTGCGAAGCAATTTCAATCATTAGATTTCATCGAGAATGTTCTCAAAAAATATGACTCGTTTACACGAACCAATTTCATTGATACGATTAATACATCTGTGTCATTAGTTGAGTACTACTATCAACAAGGAGAACTCACGACAGATGACATAAGAAATATATGTGTCGATGCATATAATAGAAATGATACATCGATGGTAAAATGGATGGTCAAGAATCATCTTGTAGATATATCCCAATAAACAATATATCTTCTATCGCAATGTACGACTATGAGTTTCACTAAGTATGTTGTAACTGCAGGTGCAACTCTGAAACTCACACAATTTACCGATGCTAAGAAATATTCATCTGTTGTCGAGTTCCTAGCATTTCATCATAGTAAATACATGTTGCAATTTGTGATCTTGCATGGATGGCCAGTAACAGATGAAATGAAGAATTCGATGCTCAATAAAATGTGTCATTTTATTGTCTCGAATGATGATGCTCTTGGATCATTCTTGATAAACATCGGTGCGACGCACATCGACAAAAAAGTTACATTAGTACGTAGGGGCACTACTAGACATCGAGACAACAAAAACATCATCAACAAATACACACGCGCACTCCAACAACCTACTCGCGGTCAAGGTCTATATGACCTGATGTTTATGTCAGATCACATACACGATGATACATTTGGCGCCAACATTGATGCGTTGCAAACATATAAAAAAATCAATAAGCGGCGAGATGAACGTGTACAAACTCTTCAAGCCGCCAGAGAGGCATGTCGATGGTGCGACATCATCTTTATCTTTACAGACGCTCTATTATTTTTTGGTATGATTCTAGGCGGCCACACACCATATGCAACATAGTCGTCAGTGCATGTCATCTTCGGAAAGTTGCGAAACGATGATTTCCTTCACATCCGGCTACGCCCCAAGTAAGGTACTTAAAAATCTCACAATAGACGTCGCGGCAAAACATCTTTTTTTCTGATATGCACGAAAGGTCAATTTTATGCGATGCAAAAAATATACATGTCGATTATCGACGACTAATCGAACATGTTGTACGTCGCACCATGTTTCATGAGCCATTGATATGTCTTTATATATCCTTTATCGACTGCCATCTTTGCCCACTTGTTATCTGTAAGATCTACTGGACGAGGTCCTTTTTGTATTTTTTCAATCATCTTCCAGTCACTCAATACTCTGTCCATGAGCATGTCGCCAGGAAAGTGGTTAACAAATATATCGAATGCTTCATTAATCTCGTTTTTAACTATGTGGCTGAGATAACCAAGTGTGTTATCTAATTTGGTGAAATTCTTGAATATGATCCTGAACACAACACATACCTGAAAATGCGTCATCACATCCAACTTATTCAACGTGCTACATGTTGTTATCCATCCAAAACGATCAGATGTTTTGATAAATGTTTCCATGGCTGGCGTACTGCATTTGAAAAACATAGAATTGAATTGTTCGTCAGTGAATTCACTGGTCTTTTTGTACAGATGTAGTGCTGTTTCTGCATCATTATTTTCGAGACAAGATATAATGCATGAATGCCAGTCATAATTTTTATTAAGAGGAAACATCAACATCAGGCGATCGATCGCCTGAATATCTTTCTTTTGTGCCAAATAGGAAACAGCATTAATAACATTGTAACAACTATACGACTCAGGATTCCATATCGTTGACATCCACTTAATAATCTGTGTTTGATTATTGCTGACTGCTTTACGTAGTACAAAGTGGCCGAATGGGTGGGTGTATTGTAGCAATATTTTTGCTACACGCAAACTACCATAAGCACATGCCAAATCCATGAGAATATAATATTCATGTTCCTTTTTGATGAGATGAGCATACTCAACAACATCATGAATGCAGATTAACTTGGACTTAAGACAATCATCGAAGTTCATCATGACCACTGTCTTGATGCCAAAATAGTTGTCGCACAAACCACGTGATGATCGGCATAAACATTCAAGATATTTGATAGTATTGATTGAGCCCAAATATTTTGAGATCAACACAAAGTAAATTCTATCGATATAAACCATCTTTCTTTTTTGTTCGGGACATGGCACCGTCAATTTTATGTCAACAAAAAAAGAACGACGATGCACGAAGTGCGAATGTCGTCTCTTAAAAATCTGTATCAAGTAGATGTCTAAAACGTTTGAGAGTGCTGACAAGACAACTACGCAACTGATAATTCTTACGATAAACACGGTACTTGTCCGCATCATTCAAAGTACCATTGTCGATCAATGCAGCAAAATAATCACATCGAGCCCATATGGTGCCACGTGTCTCCTTATTAGTGATAGTCATCAACTTCGGATCAATGATCTTGTCATAAGAAAATGTGTGTATCTCAGTGACATCACCGCGATGATGATGAATTTTGTTACATGACAAATGTTTCAAGTCGATCAATTCAATGTTCGCAACAGAGTTATTTGATGTCTCTTCAATAAGTTCTCTGAGTGCACCAACAAGACCATCTCTGTCACAACGTTCGACTTGACCACCTGGAATATTGATCTTACCATTTTTCTCGATGATGACTAAGAAGTGACGAACACCGTCTTTATCTTTTGCAATAATGAATGAAGCAGCGTTAGTAGCTTTGATAACAGCAGCAGGCATATCTTATTTTTTGTATGTTCGTTGTCGAGATCTTCAATTTTGCACGGGCGGTATGCGAACGGTGAGAACAAATGATGAGCAGGCGGTGAGAACAAATGATGAGATAACGATGTGTCGACGATGTGTAAGTGACGTACAAGTGATAAGATGACGGCGATACAAACACAAGAAAAAAGTGTTGTGCAAGTGTTGTGCAAGTGTTGTGCAAGTGTTGTGCAAGTGTTGTGCAAGTGTTGTGCAAGTGTTGTGCAAGTGTTGTGCAAGTGTTGTGCAAGTAGTAAAATGAAGGCGATACAAACACAAGAAAAAAGATGTATGCATGAACGCATATATGCGATGCTCACCATATGGTGAGAACAGATGACATGCATACCGTCCGTGCAGATGATGTGTGCATACCATTTGCGCGCATCGTTATCTCATCGCATGCATATCATTTGTCCTCACCGCCCGCACCTAAAATTGATTCTCATTGTCTCCATTAAAAATCAACACATCGTCTAAGAATGTCTATCGTATCAAAGATTCACGCAAAACTCGATAACGGCGTTTTCGACAACATCGAATCATTTGAGTTATATCTCGAGAAAGATCTATTGTGGTCATTGTCACTTGATAAAGAGTTACCAGGTAAAGATTTCTGGATGGTTAATAATCGCGCAGCAAAAACATGTGGACTATATCATGATCGTCCCGACATTCTTCAGTACCTCTACAAAGAATATGCGATGCCACTTGCTATCGATGATTTTGTGATCACTGATCATAAGATGCTCAGAGAATATAGCAACTATAACATCTTCAAGCTCGCCACCAGAGGTACTATTACATCTGTGTTTTACAACCTTGTTACATATGGTGACTTGACCGCTACCAAGTGGTTCTATAGACATTATTGTTGCGATCCGGTATCTAGCACATATGGTATGTCATTGTTCTTCCGTGCAATGTACAACAATGATTTAGCTGTCACTGCATTCCTTTGCGAAAGAGGTATCGCACAATTTGATGCATCTCAGTTCGCTGATCTCAAAAAATATGCTATCGAACTAAATGATACTCGTGATAAGTGCGCAGAAAAGTTGATCATGGTCGCACGCAGATGGGGTCAAAATCTTGACAACTAACTATTTTTTTGTATGACACAAAATTGATCATCTACGCTCGATATTCAAACATATGACAGAACCGATTGACTATACATTGTACTTGGGGCAAGACACAAAAATAGATACCGATCGTCGCGGTACATTGATCATTCGTCTTGATAGCTTGAACCGTTTGCACGCAACTTTTAGTAATGGGTCATTTGTGCTTCACCTCGCAGGCTCACTCAAAAAAATAATGATGTCTCGGACCATTCGCACAATACATTTCTTCACAACAACGAACGATATATTTGTACTACATATCGACAATGTGTATTTACTGCGTAATGTTTCTGCTAATAGTATACCCACTACATCATTACCAGACGTAATTTTTTATAGAGACGCAAACGATAAAAATATTGGTTGGAAGTTTTGTATTAAAAGCATCCCGCGCGTGTTGCGCACATCATCCACCGGATTTCGGGAAGTAAAAAAATATGCACGTATTGTATCTATCATCAATGATCCATTTTCTGCGATGCAAACTTTCCGCAAACGATTGCACGAAACATGTTGGCCATCCGATTTAGTTATATACAAAAAATTATAGATGTTCATGTCGCTTGCGCAACACTAATCACCTATAACTCTAAAACATTAGCTCGAGTTTTCCAACAATTGCATGACAATTATTATCTACTGCGAACTCCATCATTTCTTGAACATCAAAGTTTGGTTCTGTTAACAAATATTGATCGAGAGCATTTACATCTTCAGCAAAACAGATAATGAGAAATCTATACCAAGCATCTGCTTCACCATACAAAGTAATATCATAATCTGGACGACCGTTCATTTTAACTAATTGATTAGGGCAGGCACAATCAATTTTAAAACCAGAAACTCAATGTATCATCGTTGTAAACATCTATATTTTCAGGGTACACATCTTCATTATCAGTATCCATAATGCTACGAAGATGTTGCATGTAATCATAGATATTTAATCCTTCTGGGGCGCCAATAGTTGATGATTCGATGGTAAAATTAGTATCAATATCGTAATCGGCATTGTACTTGTCGGGAAACAAATATCTGTATTTGTCTTTAGAATATGTGCGTACTCGCAAACTAGTGAACAGTCTGGTGAACTTCGGAATACGTCCCAATGCAATGCTATCACGATAATTTATCCATCTATACACATTTCCAAAATCTGTCGGGTCGATAATATCCATCGTTTTTTTGAGATCATGAATTTCATCCTCATCATGGGTATACACAACGCATGCGCTGCTATAATATAGCATATAATAGATCATGTTGTCTACAACAAGCATGTTGTTGAGAGACATGTACAGATTACATCTGCAGCCAGCATCGATACCATGCAATCTATATGTTCCGGGGTGTTCTTCCAATGGTGTGTCTTTTTTTGGGTAATGCACGACTTCAATCATTTCGTGATGACTTACTTGCTTAGTTTCTACGTCCTCGCCTTCTTTAGGAACACTAGACACAAAGAACAACTCATCCGACAAACATACATCTGCGTATGCGAGCCAGATGCGACCTTTATACATGTACACACCGCCGATAGATACTACTTTTGGTGGTTCTTCGAGACACATTTTAGTCACTGATCGGACTGTTTTAGACGTTGTGCCAAGTTGTTCGAGCTTCCAGGGACTAAGATATTTAAAGATCTCGTAAAGAACGTCAACATTTAACTCCGCTAGAGACATTATTTTTTTGTTATGTTCGTTTGGGCATCAATTTTAGCAAAAAAGAACTTTGTAATGTGTATCATATAACGTGCATATATGTCAAGTCCCCAGAAAAAGTATTTAGAGATTGCCATCAGGGCATACAACACATTTGATCCTAGTGAAATACCGCCCGGCACATCAGCAGAAGATCTTGCATACTACTTCGAAATAGATGATAGACGAGGCGCTATCGATTTATCAACGCTACTAGGTGCCATCGCAGCAGCAAAAAATATATTCGCCAACATAGATTCATATCAAGCACTTCGCGACGGCACAAAAAATGTGATCAGCATCGGTAAATCTGCAATGTCATATGCACTACCGGTACTCATCATCTTAACGTCATTGATGATCTTTGTGTATGCCATCTACTTTGTGTTCAATCCAGGATGGGTCCCTATCACTGCAGTAAACTCTTTCATGGGTATCATAATGGCATCTTGGGCCGTTTACGCAGCAGCATCACGCGGCCTGTTCAAGATCGATCCAACGAAAGTAGGAGTTCCATCACTAACTATCGGCAACATCGTCATCTAAGCAGATGATAGTAATATCACTTAATCGCCTCGATACATCACGCTTAACAACATGTCGTGAATATATCTTTACGAACCATCTAGGTGCTATCACAAGAAATTCGCGTGGTACTATCAATGCGACAAGATCACCGCGAAGATGTTTATATATATCTTCGAACCATTCTCTGGTCATACCACTTGTATCGAATGTGCGCCAAGGGTGTTCCAACCTCTCTACCATCATCCGTTTCTTGTTATTTGCCACGACGATCTGACCGATTCTTCGTTTAAGTTGCGTGCTCGCTGCTACCATTTTATCTGCCTTACCGCCATTCGCGACGATCGAAAAAACAGCGCTAGACATATTGTTGCTATATACCCAGACACATGCGATGAATTTATAATTGTCACATATAACGCAATGTGCTGCGCTTGTGTCTATCACATTCTGGAACTCCCCATTTTAGTGCTTCACGTCGATATACTTTTCTATAGTCCCAGAAGATATCGATGTAATCTTCGATGAGCCTCCACCCGCCATTTATGTTGTGAATGGCATACCACACAAGATGTCTGGGACACAAGTTATCATGTATTGGTCGTGTTTTGTGAATATGATTTTGTTGTATCTCTTCGATAGTATGCGATTCTTCTGCAGCGCGAAGCTCTCTTTCAATGATTCGTTCATACCGTTCGCAACGACATTCAATGGTCTCAACATAATCTCGCACCATGCGCATCGAAAATTCAGCGGATGACTCGTCGAAAATTATGTCTTCTAGTGCGGGCCATCTTGCACATTTCATACAAATGTCAACATAGTATATTCCCGCCATCTGAAATGAATTTTTCAAGATGATGTCCTCGATATCAGCACATCGTTTGCTATGAAGAACATTCTTCATGTACAAATCTGCACTCGTATTTTGCATAAAACTATGTTCGAATTCAGGCACACGTCCCTTCGCAATATTTGTGCAATATTTCAACATGAATGATGTACAGTTCAATCGCAAGAAAAACTGTGTCAACTGTTCTGAAGGAGCATCAACAAACCTCTCTACATAACTCATGAAATGAAATGCCTCTCCGAAGGCCAACACAGTATTTGGCGAAGTGATATAATCTTCGTACGCATACCATCTACCAACTATTTTTGCGTAATTTGTATTATACATATGCATTTTCATGATCAGATGTTCAAGCTCAGGGCATGGTGCCTTAAGTATCATCTTTATATACCACTCTAATGGCATCACATGATTCGGTAATGGTTGTCCCGATAAATACACACGTTCGAATTCAGGCCATCTTGGTCGAATCATCATATGTGTTTCCGGGAACACGATCCTGTACTTGTTTTGAGTCATGAAACTATGAATACGTTGTGCGATTCGTTCACACAGTCTTTGATCTTTGTAATACACCTCAGGCACATTAGCATATTTTTTTACTTTGTCGATAAAGCCATATCGTGCTAAAAACACACAGCTGCTCACAGTTGAGTTATCGCGATTGACGATGATCTTATCGTCTGGCTGAATATCTCGAACGATCAGACGGGCGGTGAGATAATCCTTTTCATGTAAATATGTGCAGATTTCACGTATGATCTCGGTCGGCAAATAGATATACGATGTCGTCATCGGCATTTATTTTTTGTATTGTATCATCAAGATCGGGAATCAAATTTGACATGCACGATACTCAAAAAAATATACCACGAATGACAGATATTAATATGTTACCGCCGGAACTAATCGTTCATATCTCAGAATATGCACAAAAAGATGATTTCATCTCTCTAAAAAATACATGCTCATCGTTTCGTAACACGTTAACAACCAAATATTGTAACAAAAGATGGACGATAAAACATCCGACATACACATCATGTATGACGACACATTTCATTGTTATCATCTTATGTGTTGTGCCAATAATATGTGCATCAATCATTACGATAGGATTGGTGATGATGACCATCGGACCATCAGATCAAACTAATATCGTTGTTTGTTCTGTGCTAGGGGCTGTCATCTTTGCGATGACAACATATGTATTATTGATCATTTTATATAGATGCTGTACCAGCGATTTTTACAAAAAACATTATGAGACCGGACAAAAGGTCTAAAGTTGCTCGAAAGATGCTCTTCTCATGTTGATCAAATCGCGTCTTTGCGCTTCGCGCACGATCTCTCTGTTGATGGCATAAATATCGAAGCAACATACGACGATGTTCATCAAAAATGCACTCATATAACTATAGTATAGCATCAACAAGTGACCATTTGAACCATATGTTGCCATCTCTGCCAATGATAACATCATGATCAGTCCGGATAGTGATATGTTCATTGAGACCAAAAGCACATCTAATTTTTTTGAGTATCTGCTTGCAGCGACACGCACAAAGCTAATGACGATGATAGCACATACTATGATTGCGTATTTTTCATCGACGAAAGTACATCCATGATACTCATCGAGATACTTATCGTCGAGCAATAAACATGGCATGACCAAGCTAGATACAGCCACGAAAATATCGATAGCTGATGAACCTGCGATGACTGCATTATACATGAAGTTATCCATTTTTGATTCGAATGATTCTCTCGAGCATCGTCAATTTTCGCTGCCCAAAAAAATGATGATGACAGTATGTCGTATGTGTATTTATTCGTCTTCATAGTCGTGATTTTTCCAGCGAGCATCTTCGTGCTTATATTCATCATATGTTTTAGGATCGATCAGGCCTCTATCAGTGAGCCATTTATAGAGATCATAGTATTGATGCGTTCTTGCTATCTTAAACAATTCTGTTTGGTGTGCCTCAATACCATCATTACACTCTGGGTATTTTTCGCACAAATATTTTACAGCTTCTACATTATCACGTCTACATGCTACTAGCACATTCGAGAAAGGGCATTTGTCTATGCCATCGGTCATGAATTTGACAACTTTCAAAGAGTTTCCTGCACACGCAAATTTTATAGCCGCACCGCGATCAATACCGGTGAACTTACAAACAATATTTACTTTGTTCATCATAAATGTCATTGGTTTATGCCTACGTCGCATAGTTTGGATGATGTTTTCAATAAATGTGTCATGAACTATTGCCGGATCGATGTCATGATACAATTCTAGAGCAGTAACAAAATCTGCATCATCATACAGTTCGCAACACGCACTTACATCATTGATCATGTTATCCACAGATATCTTGCCTGCTATCACACGAGCGCAATCAAAGCGTTTATTCACTATACATGCCCTAAAACAATATTCCAATGATTGATCGCAATCTAACGCATTCAATATATTCACATAACCGTTGGTACATGCGGCCAATATCATTTTGTTCATCAACTGAGGTGAGATGTCTTGCTTAAGATCTTTCACGATGTATTGAATGACTTCCAATTGTCCGCGACTAGCAGCCTTTTCGAGATGTCTGTTATAATTAAGTCTATAATTAGGGTCATCAAGCATTTTTAGTATGTTGATACGTCCATACTGACATGCCCAGCTGAATGATTTTCTATGACATGCATCACTTTGGTGCTGAGCGTAGTAATATTCGAATGCATCATCATAACCGAAAACAATGAGCATGTTTAGGACATTCTTTTTGTTGTTGCTGGCGAATATCAAACACATGTTTTTACGCTCCGGAACAATATTATGTGACTCGGTGCATACTCGATCAAGCGATTTGACTGCATAAAATGGTCCCAAGAATGTTGAGATGATAACGTATATGTCGCGATAGATCATATCTTCTTTTTTGTGTTATCGTCATCGTGTCAATTTTCAACGGTCAGCAAAAAATTAATCATGATGATCAAGCAGCTCAAGCAGCTCGGGCAACTTAGATACATCAAATGTATTAAATGAGCGTTGATCGAAGCACATGTAATCTATATTGTTTTGCGATGCAACTTCGATCAGTTGAACACAACCACAGTTTTCGATTGCATCATACATGCACCATGCAACAAACTTCTCTGGTAGCTTGAATCGTTTGTACAAATGATCGACCATGAACAGACTGATTTGTTTACATATATCATGAAACACATCGCATGCTTGCTTTGTGTTCTTAATCTCTGTGTTGATGATGTATTCAATCACCGGCATACGACTGATACCATAAATATTACCCAATGCCGGTGCAATAGACATACCTGTTCTTTTGCGAAGATATGCTAGTTTTTCGATCGTATCTCCGTGTGCATAACATGATGTTAATAAATATTTGTACTTTTCTTCTATAATTTTGATGTCAACAAGTTCAAGCACCTTGATAAATTTATCGACGCTAGATATTTTGTTGCAAATCTCAACGAGATCATCCCATGAATACGGCCAAGTCATCGCATCTAATATTATCTTTGCTTCTACGAGGCGGTCGTGTTTGATGCAGTTAAATATTATTTTACACGTGGTCATTGCGACATCGATATATTCTTTGAGAATGTTTGTACGACCACATGCACATGCATCATATACAGCTTCGTGCAGATATTTTTTGTATTCTGGATTTATCGAGAGAAGCAACTTGACGACCTCTAGTCGTCCATTTATTGCGGCAGCAATAATAGTATTACGCTCATAATATGTCGTTGATAATTGTTTATCGTATATCAGTTTGATGATGTTGAGTCGACCGTATTTACATGCCTTGATCAACAATTTACCACCATGATAGACACACTTATCTCGTTCCAGCAAATATTCATACACATCGCTGTATCCAAACATGCATGCGAGCTTGAGACGACGTAAGTGTCGATGTTCGATGAAAATTAGATTGATGTTTTCACGCTCTGCGATAAGTCCACTCGACTCAGTACATAGTCGGTCAAGTGATTTGATCGTATGAACAGATCCCAAGAACGCTGAGATGACAACATATAAATCGCGATAGAGCATATCTTCTTTTTTGTGTTATCATAGTCACTTCAATTTTCGATAGTTGGCAAAAAAATATTATCAATGACATTGACGACACTAACGACGATTACGTCTTGTAACGATCTTCCACTGACCACCTGCATTGCTTGCGTCGCAGATGCTCTCTCTGTATTCAACGAGCTTCTCATACATAAGGTTTGGATCATTATCGAAATAATCTTTCGGAGCCCCAAGCAGTCCCTCGTAATGAGCACCTGTAACACGAACAGGACAGTTGTCAAGCATCCAAACAGCTATGTTTCTTGCACAATTATCGATGCAATAATTGAACATGTTTTGCGCGATAAACATACCTTTGATGTTGTTATACAAGAACTCAAAGATCTCAGTATCGCAATCGTATCTGATAGCATCATATGCTAAATTCTCAAAGTCAATGTATGTTCCGTCGCTATATTTCACGAGCAATTGAGCAACATGAATATCACCATGATAGAAGACATCGTCCCATACGTCAGATGACGACACGATGAATGTTCCACAAATAGCAAGCAATGTTCTAACACCTTCGATGTTACCATCTTTAGAGTATCTCAACAACAAATCACGAAATATATTTATGAGACCATCATATGCAATCTTACTTGCGTCGAAGATTTCTATGACAAACATAGCATGACCTCCAAGACAGGCTTCAGCAACTACCTTATTTTGAGGATCATCAAAACGAAGATCATACTTGTTGCACAAATAAAGAGTGTTACGAAGATCATCATTTCTTGCGAGCCTGTTGACAACGGTATAGATCGCATCAATCCTTATTTTGTGTGTTTCGATGAACTTTTCCATCTCGACAACAAAACCATGTTTCACAAATTTCATCGCTGCTTGCTCATTGTTGTGTGATATTTCATTGAGGCTTAGGCTGTCTCCAGATGGCATGAAATGATCAATCACATCTACTAGACCAAATTGAGCACATATCATATGTCGCGGGACTTTCTTACGATATAACTTACCATACATTTTTGTGTTTTTTATATGACCATGTGCACTCTTACAGACACGATCAAGACATTTTAAGGACCAGAATGTACCAAGAAATTCGGTGATTAAAGAGTATGTCAAACGATCCATTTTTTACTTGCTTAGAGAGCCCTGTAAATCAATTTTAGCAAAAAAAATAACCATACTATTTTGGATACATTGCGAAATTATGTGTGGTTTGATTGCTGCTCACCTAAAATCGATCAATTCGATCGATTCATTCTTTCGACGGATAAGCACGCCGGATATAATTAATATTCCCTACATTGTCATTGTATTTATTTTGCAATAAATCTACATAATATTACCACATGTTAATGATCTAGTATCTTGTTTAAGACGTACCGCCGCTCTTCTGGCACCAAGATTTTCATCAAATCTCATGAAGATATTTTTAGAGACTGCGATCATATCGCCCCAACAAATGATGTTACAAGTATTAAATGATCCTCGATATGCGTCACTTACTTTCGAGTAAATGTATGCAAAAAATAAATGCTAGCAATGCTAGCATTGCAAGCTCTGATTAATAATCTTCATCGTTGTCTTCATCGTCTTCGTCGGTGTTGTCTTCATCGTCTTCAGAATACATGCGACTCTTTCTTTGAATATCTTCAAAATCGCCATTCTTCATATTCATCAACCATTTTGTGAGATAATAACTTTCTTCTTCAGCCGCTAATTTCGAAGCAGTCTCATACAACCTAGGATCTTTGTCAAGACGTATATAGATGAATGTCATAATATTTGTGCTCTCTTTTTTGCATGCCTCTTTAAAGCATTCATACAAATCGTATGTTCCTGCCGTCGACATACTTAGTACAGTTTTGAACACATCGACATCGTCATCGCGAGTCAAGTTTGTCTCAAGATGAGTGCCAATACTATTACCGGTGCGACGATGTAAATATTGTAAGTTGAGAACAGTATTTTTGTTCTTACTATCGACAACGTCATCAACTATATCATCATACCATTGATTGATCGTCGAATCTTTCAACATGTCCATCGCTAAACAAAATTGATCATCTTGAACTGCACATACCCAATCTATGTACTCGAATAATTGATATGCATCGTCTTGCATCGAGTCAATGATCATTTTAGCGATGTGATAATTGGTGTTCTCAGCACACGTAACAAGTATACCGCTCATATCACACGCATTCTTCATGTACATCTTTATGACCTCGTGCTTACCGCTTTCACATGCAGCGATGACAGCTTTATCGATCGTCTTTTTTAACTTGCTTGGATGTACTTTCTCGATGAGTTTGTTCATTAGCACAAAATGACCTCTACGGGCAGCCTCGATAAACGCTTTGTTGACGACATCACCCATTCTATGTTCGGTCAAAAGAGCATCAATGATGGCGAATTGATTATATTTGCACGCCATCATGAACATCTGTTGAGGGGTAGCAAATTCACCTCGAGCAGCGATATGATAATACAAATCGATGATGCCAAATGTACATGCATGTAACATGACATCGGCAATATTGTTGTTCGATAGTATTGTGTTGATGAACATACGTTCAGGCACAAGACCATGCGAAGATCTACATACACGATCAAGTGATTTTACGGTATTGAATGAACCAAGAAATGACGACACAACCAAGTAGTTATCGCGGCACAACATGCTATATTTTTTGTCTACATATGGTGTCATTCAATTTTCGGGGCAGATGACTGCGATGTCGACGGGAAATGTGTATCTACGTTTCGGACGAAACAGTGCATTTCGTATCCTTCGTTCGATATCGCGGCGGTCATCTATGTCGACAACAATTTCTGTGTATCCATTGATGCTTGGGACAATGTCTTTAGGTGGCCATTGTTGATCACTTCTCTCATGATATCTATACCATGAGTTATAAAACTCGTTCGACGGCAACTTGATACATGAACCACCTCCAAAAAATGTTGTTAAAATCTCTTGTGAACCGACCTTCGCATAGCACCACTCAACTTTTGTCTCAAGATGTCCCATGTTTTCTGAGAAAAGTATCCCATCGTCTGATACATAAATATGCAAATCTTTGTTGGGTGGTTCATCATACTTATCTGATTTTGTCAACATAACTAACATAACACGATGCAACCAATCATCAAAGGCATCATTGACATATATTTTGCTGTCCAATGAAATGTCTTCTGAGCACGGAAAATCGACATTCTCCAAAATCTTCTTTCGCTCTTCAATGTCATCAACTATCGTCGAACACAAATCTTTGTCATATCGTAATACAATAAAATCATGCCATTTGGTTGTGGCGTTGTAATTGTATTGCACTGCGTACAGGCTTCCTTTGTTCACCACATAATCAGCATTTGCAGGTAGCAAATCGTGTAATTCAACATCTGACCATAACACTTCTGGGCGCATTTTTTGTATAATGTCGCGTGCGGGCATTCAAATATAGTGATCAAAAAAGAATATGTTGCATAATGTTTCAACATACACAAGAAACGATGATGTCGCACAAAGACGATGAGGCGCAATGTGAGATGCGCCATTCAAACCGCCGCAAATATCGTTGTGTTCGAGGTTCTAACAGCGATGTGTCATAGTATGTATTACGATCAGTCGTATCGCCGATAATAAAAAATCCCACTGATCTTGATGTGATTACTCTCGCGCTTTGTAAATATAGTTCATTGATACGACGTGATTCGACATCAGTTATCTCTTCGTGCGATTTATCACATATAACAGCGATGTTGAAACGCATTCCGCGTAGCGAACCTAATGGCACACCGGGTGAATATATCATTTTGTGCATAAGTATATGTGCACACGTCTTCGAATCAAACCGCATGACAAGATCTTTCAAAAGTGACCAGTTGGCATCAACATCAACAAGCAACAAGTCTGAGAAATATTTAAACTCAAATGACAGCGGTATATTTGGCATCATATAATTTGATTGCTCATCTATCAACTTGAGTGCACCATTGAAGTCGTCTATCGACCATTTGATCTTATCGTAATATTCGGGTGAGCAATAACACAACATGCCAGATTTATCTTTCACCGTTTGCAGAATATCGAGCACAAATTCTTCGTCGAGGATGTGTGCATACCGTGCGACTAATGCTGCAAAATTACGCATCGATAGATCAGTGCGACTGATGATTCGTCTCAACGCCGATACATTTTTTTGTGTGGCCATCACATCATCTAATGTTATGCGTGTCAACGAAGGAAACTCAAAGCGCAATGCGTTGTTGACCAACTTATAAAACAAGTCCTTGGTGCCATACCTCTGCATTACATAATAAACATAGTCAAAGGTTGAGATCCGGCCGTCTATAAATAAACATTTTATCTTTGTCGGACTCATCTTTTCCAACATTTCTTGCTCGAGATGTTCGCAGTATTTAATGCCATGTTTCCAATACCCGACAGACCAATGAAGTGGTCCGAACTTCTTGTATAAGAACGACATCATATCATGATCGTGTCGTTCGAACGCATCTTCTTCCAATTGTTGGAACTTCCATTTTTCATCATCTGTCGACGATGGGATAAAATGTTCTGTGACACGAAACAAGCACAATGTAGTATATGGCCCTAAGTGCTGTTCGACACTATAGATGGCACAAAACATATCTGCGACATCTTTCCATTTTTTGAGTCTGTTGCCACGAAATGCTTGGTAACAAAAATCATACATGTCAGTAAACTTACCATATTTAAACAACACTTCTAACCGCTTGAAAAGTGCATCTGCGTTTTGTGGTTTGTTCCGCGCATTCAGCGCGATGTCATACAAACATCCCGCGTCAGATGTATCAGTCATTTTTTTGTTGTGTGTGGGTTGGGATCAATTTTCATCCAATTTACAAAATTGACCGCCCCTAGACATAATCAAAAAAACATGTCCGTGATTCCATCTATCGACATTTACATTGATGCATCTACTCATCCTCAGAAACGTATGTCTGTTGTCGGTTACTATATTCCTGCTATAGAGAGCATCGAACTAATGTACTTGCCAGGATATAGAGAATGTTCGCAAGCAGAAGTGATAGGATACAAAAAACTGTCAGAGCATTGGCCGCAGATACCAGGTCACACATATACTGTACACACTGATTGCAACAATTTAGCAAAAGATCTTAGTGGTCGTGATGATATCATTTTCGTAAAAGAAAAGGGACATGGAAAGATGCAACTAGTTGACCCGCAATTCAAAATCATCGATAAAGCGGTGAGAAGAGCATTGAGAAACATCGTCAAGGCGAAAAATCTGTGTGATGATTTCGATGTTCAGAAAATTCTTGATCACTCCATCAAACATCACTCACAATAAATGACTATGTCGTCGATGTTGTTGTCGTCGATGTATTATTTTTTGTGCATATCGTCCGCATACATTCGATTTTAATCAAATGTTCGACGCACAAAATATACAACATGACCGACTATGACGATATGCGCTCTGAAAACAATGCTACCGACATGATTACTTTGTATGTTGCCTCAGGCACTAACAAGATCGACATCATCAATAAGCTAACATCTGAACAAAGCACATGCAGAAACATTAAAGACCGTGCGACAAGATCATCGGTCACCAACTCTCTAAAATCGTGTCTTTGATCGTGTACGACGATTGGATCCAATGCCACCTAATGGCTTTTTGTTGTTGTCAGGAAATGATGAAACGGTCATCTTAGAATCTGCGCGACCAATACGATCAAAGTTGTATAGATGCGATAAGATGTTCATAATGGATCATTACAACGAAGTCAACAAAAAAGATGTCATCAAGTATCATATCGTGGTGATCACTGGTTCTGATACATGGATATATTCTGTGAATGGCACGGAAGTTAAGCAAGTAGACAAGATAAGCATCTTGCGCGAGAAGTCACACAAGAAAGGAGGGCAGAGTAGTGCGCGTTTTCAAGCTAATCGCGAATGTCAGATGCGCGACTACGGTAACTTGATTTCATCTCGTGTGTCGACATATGCGGTGAAAGGCGAAAGTATATTTGTTGTATCTAACTCGGGACTTGGCAAGCAAACACTCAGTCGCATCGCCGGCGACACATCGTCATTGTACTTCATTGATATGGATCTTAGCAACTGGTCGCTTGCAGCAGTTATGAATGTGATCAAACCGCTTATATCGACGATGAACACATCGAACATTATGACACAAAAAATAATAGATGAGTTTAGATCACATCCAGATGAATGGATAGTTGGTCGCGAAGAAATAACACATTACATATCCGAGTACCCATGGGCCATCAAAGAAATATATGTGCATGCGTCGATGCATGACTACATAGTACCAATGACATGTACTGTGCTTGATGGTAATGATGAAAACACAGAGATCTTCGTCTCGGGGTATGGAGGAATGATGGCACATGTTCATCGCATCGATTTCAACTAAACGTCATACGTAATGACATTAACATCTTCGAACCCTCTGAACTGACGTTTGTACATGTTGTCGATGTATAAGAATCTTACTTTTTTTGCAAAGGTTTCATGATCACTTATGTTGCAAACGTTTAAGTCGATCTTACAAATCGCCTCCTCGTTGTTGGTGTATATCTTGTCTTGTAATACAGTACCTAAAAATCCTAAACTTCGGGGCACGATAAATTTATCGCAGAGATCGATGTCGATACGATATTGTTGTAAGTGCTTATAATGCACGATAAAATTATGTCCTACAATTATAGTTTCATCAACATCATCTTGAGAATTTATCAACTTTATTACGCCATCATAACAGTACAAGAAAGCATATTTTCCTTGATACCAATCATCTTCCGCGAAATGCAAAGCACCTAAGATCCAAGAATCGGTGCATCTTGGCGCACGATAATCAACTATCACATGATGTAAATATTGTTCTGCGTTATCATCGATCAACTTATTGTATTCCAGTAGTATGTACAGATCTAACATAACACGTATCGGGGATATATTTGGAATATTCCAAAAATCTGATGTGTACTTGGTACACACCGTTCTAGTACCCAGCTGTATCAGGATAGAAAAATCGTACATCACCAAGATATTTTTTATCATATGAGCATCATCACGTAGTTGCGATGCCCGTACAACATCACGAACACGATCTATTAACTCTTTGCGCGATATCGTACTTGTCACTTTCGTTACTCTCGTCATACTTTTTTTGCTGGGTATACTGGCGACCAAATTTAGCAACATGCAAAAAAATTAGTCATCGATCGATACCGTGGCGATGTTAATGTCTTCAAATCCAACGAAACGTCTTGGTCGTACATAGTCAATATATGCATAATATACTATCTGCACTAGTTCATCAAAGCTAGTACTTATTATGTTTCCATAAAAATGATATAACTCTAAATTATGTGGCTCAGTTTCATACACGGTACTAGTAAATATTTTATCGGAGAAGAAGAAATCTTTTGTGAAATCGCGTGTACAATAAAATCCATTAGGTGAATTACTGAACGCAGTTATGGTATTTTTTGTTATGTTTATTTTCCAACACCTAAACAACAATAATATTGCTCCTTCGCGAATATATAATTTTATAACTTCATGCTCGTGATTGAGCCGAAAGATATAATTCATAGCGCCTATCACCCAGGATTCGGCGTATCTTGGAACATGATAGTAACTTATCGTGTTATAAATATCGCAATAACAAGTTAATATTATGTGCGTACTAAACATCGCTCTCATTTTGCCATGTTCTGTACTACATTCCTGTCTCCAATAATCAGAGACATACTCCGTCAATAATATGATATGTTTATCGTTTTCATGTGGATCTTCCATCTCGACTAATATAGAAAGATCTGGCATGATACATATAACACGTTTGAATTTGTTGTCCGAAGACACAGCAAACTTAGGATCATTCATGACTTTCAACACTCGATTAATGAGTTCTGTTCTTGGCGACATCTTTTTTGCAGAGTATACCGACGATCAAATTTAGCAATATACAAAAAAATTACTCATCGATCGATACCGTGGCAACGACGATGTCTTCAAAACCAACGAAATGTCGAGGCCACACACAGTCAATGTATGCATAATACGCCATATGTACTATTTCTTTGAAGCTTCGTTCCTTTGTAGCACTGATACCAACTCGATGAAACAACTCAAAGTTAGGTGGTTCATGATTTTTCACATATGTTTCTCTATCAACCATATTAGTGACTAAGAAATCGGTGGTAAAATCTCTAGTGTATTTGAATCCATAACCCAAGCTATCGATCAACAATATCTCATTTTTTGAGAAAATGAATTTCCATTCATCTCGGATCAACATCAATGTTCCTTTGCGAACATATATATCGTCTACATACCAACCAACAACAACGTTTTCTACATATTGCATTGCACTAAATATCCAAGAATCAGTACATTTTGGCACATGGAAATATTTTATTGCGTTGTAAATGTCGTCGCGTCCGAAGTCCGATATCATGATGTAAGACGCACCGACTATTGATGATATACTCTCCGAACTTTGTTCACATTTTTCTGCCCAATAATCAGATGTGTATGGTGTTATAGCAAGATCAAGCACCCATGAAAGATCTTGATCTCTTACGAGTTTATAACAGAACTCTACGATGATGGATAAATCTTTCATTATATGTATGTTTATCCTCACATCATCGCCCCTAAGGTTATCTGTGATGTTGGTTTTGATGTCATTTATTACTTCGAACACTTGATCAATAAGTCTCAATCTTAGTGACATTTTTTTGTCAGATGTAACATGAATCAATTTTGATGCAAACAAAAAATTAGATGTCATCGCCAACGACATTGATACAAACATCTTCAAAGCCGACAAAATTACGAGGCCACACATAGTCGATGTAAGCATGATATATCTTTCGTACGAGATCATCAAAGCTGTTACCTGATATCTCGCCACAAAAATGATATGACTCAAAATTATATGCATCGCTCCAATTCATCACCTCGCAGTTATACAGGTTTGTAGAAATCAAGAAATCTCTTGTGAAATCTTGTACATATCGCCATCCCGTACCCAAATGATCAAATATAGTTATGGTGTCTTTTGTCACAAATATTTTCCAATGCCCGGACAACACAACGATATCCCCTTCAAGAACATACAATTTCGAGACACGACAATTGTTGATGGTATGAAATATATAGTTCATAGCACCGAATATCCAGGAATCAATGCACTTCGGAACATAATAATAGCGCACAGAGTCATAAACATTACGAAAACAAAATAATGTTATGTGCGACTTATAGAATATACCCGCTTTACCTAGTTTTGTGCTACATGAATGTACCCAATGATCAGATGCATACTCCGATGGAGATACGCTGATATAACACATATAATTCATTTCAACTAGTATAGAAAGATCTGGCATGATGTATATCACGCGTTTATTTTTAGTCTCTTGTGTCACAGCGAACTTAGGATCGTTCATGATGTTCAACACTCTATTGATGAGCTCTTGCCGCGACATCATCTTTTTTGATTAATCGTAGATGATCAATTTTCTCATATGTGGCAAAAAATTAGATGTCATCATCCGCGACGACACAAACGTCCTCAAAGCCAACAAAACGTCTGGGATGCACATAGTCGATGTATGTATGATACACTTTGTGCACGATTGTTTCGAACCTTTCTGCGCCATTGAAGTGTATTGGAACGCAATCATCTGTGCTAGGAATATTAAAATCGATGTCTTCTTTTCCGAAATTTATGATACTCGGCGCCATAAAATCTTGAGTGAAGTCGCGTATGATGTATCTTATCCTGATATCTCTTGTAAGTAACAAACTATTTTTTGTGATGTATATAGTTAAGCCATTCTCATTGAATGTTTTTCCGATGATATATCCATCATGAATAAATATTGTCTTGAACCAGACGTCACTGAATATATTTTTTGCATAGTTCATAGCCCCTAGAATCCACGATGCTTGACATCTCGGAACATAATAGTTTTGTATCGCATTTTTTAATACGCGATCGATATCGTGCTCAAACGGGTAAATATATGTATATATATGTATATGTGCATCATTCCATAATGCGCTGACCATGTCAGAAGTTATCTTATCGTGTGGGTCACATTTACAACGTTCTCTCCAATAGTTAGACGTATGCTCCGTTAATATCATATATCTCTCATCCGGTCCATCGACCAATTCATCCTCAAAGTAGATCATTATCGAGAAATCTTCCATAATAAGTATGGTGCGGTCAAAGCGAGTGTCATAGTCATTATATGACGAGTCACCAAAGATGCTTTTCACCTTTGCAATAAGTTCATACGCATACATCGACGATATCTTTTTTGTTACATGTCACCAGGGATCAATTTTGCATCATCGTCTCATTGATGAAGCGACCCAACAAGAATCCGGTGGTGTTGAACAATACGTCAAGAGGGTCTGCACAGTCGAATGCATGTTTCTCATAGTACTCGAACGATGCCCCGATGATGAATGTATGCCAGAAGAGATCAGGGCAGAAATATCCCAAAAGTAAGTATAGCATGAAGTGAGTGCCTGACCAGAATGTTGCGAAACAACCTTTGAGCGAGTTTTGTTGTGCAGGGTCGTTAGCACCGATGTAATAGTTACCACCACGTGCACTAGTTAGTACCTCAGCACCAGACGGACATCCCATCAAACAACCTTCGTGCACATCTTTGAATTTTTTGCATGCTTCTGTCTCACACTTTTGAATGCTAACTGCGAACTTCAGCGCATAGACATATGCGGCGGCATACAAGATTATAGCGGTTATGTATTGTGCTTCTATGCTTGGTCGTGTAAATGTTTCAGTGACCATATCGCTGAATCTCATCTTTATTTTATTGTTTGATAACAATTGGCGTCACAAAAATAATGACAGAGTGCCAGCGACCTGAAATCAACAAAAAACTAATTGGACAAAAACCCTATTTGCTCCCAAAAAAAGTAGACGGACCATGTTTATACAAACTTGACATCATCGAATTTTTGCAAGAGCATCATCCAGCGGTCAAGCAAGCGATCGTCGATTCTTTAGGCGATATTCATCTATACCCTCACTCAGAACTTGAGCAAGAGTTGGTGATGCGGATCAAAAATTACGTGTACGGAACTAATGACACACGTGTAACAGATGATGTGGACATACTATTGACGCATGGTTCTGACTCAGCGTTAAAGACTATCATCGAGGCATACGGTACATCGACCATCGGGTATGCATCGCCTAATTATCCGCACTTCGTTAGTTTCGCAAAATGCAGCCCATGTGCAGTGCGTGAGTTTCCTATCAACACTGCGGACGATCTCGACAATGTTGATCTTGAAGGCATCTCATTGTTTTATGTTTCGAGCCCTAACTTACCACTTGGATATCGTACAACAGGCGATCAGATCTCAAGGTTGACAAAGCGTTGGCCCAAAACTATGTTCATCATCGATGAAGCATATCACGAATATTCGGACGAAGAGTCTGTTGCACATTATGTACATACCGCCGGTAATTTATTTGTGACAAGAACCTTCTCAAAAGCATTCGGACTAGCAGGCATGCGACTTGGATATGCTATCGGTAATCGCGAGAACATCGATGTGCTGCGTATTGTGCACAATGAGAAGAGTGTTACGACACAAAGTATGGCTGCTGCACATGCAGTTATGTCTAATCTTGACTACTACTTGGCGCTTGCAGATGATATTCAACGATCAAAAAGTTACTTATGTATGATGCTCGATAAGATCACTGGTACAGAGATGCCTATATATGGTCATTCTATTCGTGATGGAAACTTCTTCTTGATCTTTGCGAAAGATCCGCAAGCCGTCTGCAAGATGTTTGCTTCACATGGTATATTCATTCGAGACAAAAGTTCAGAGGTACCTGGCGCAATAAGAATAGGTATGGGGCCACACAAAGTGCAACTAGATGTTGTGCGACTGATCGCAGCATTCAACTATGAGCATGTCGTTTGTCGACCATGTATCTTCGATCTTGATTATACATTGCGCACAGGCAGTAATGCATGGACATCAGTGCCTGATCACATTCGCGAAGGGTTGACGCCACAAGATCTAATCATCACTAATAATGGTCGATATACAACAGAAGAACTATCGCGACAAACAGGCATCGCACGCGATCAGATCCAAGGTCCGATCGACCGCATCATTAATTTCGCACATTCATCATTTTCACGTGTTCTGCTCATAGGGCCAGAAGGTGATATGCCTGACTATCATCTCATCACTCGATGGCAACCAGGCACAGATGTATGCCCCGATGAATACGACTATTTATTTGTGACATATATTCCATCTCTTGATGCATTACACACTATCAAAAAAATGTATGATGCCGCGGTGCCAACATACTATACTGACTCTAATGAACTAACGACGATCGAAGATTATATGCCATCAGCAGTAGATGGTTTGTCTGACTTCATGACATTCGATCTTGCAGGTTTCATGAAAAGGTTGTTCACAAAATCTATGTTGTTCGACAAGACAAATATTTCACTCGGCGAACATAACTTTTGCGCCATCGTCGGTGATTCTGATCGCACTGACGGAGTGCTAGCACAGCGCCTTGAACTACCTTTTGTGAAAATCGCCAACCCATCGATCGGTGTCAAAGCATCTCCAAAAAAGATGAAAATGTCAATTGACACATTTATGGATTTACGTTCTCGTCGTCAGAATCGTCATCAACACAAAGAATAGATACATCTGTAGGCATCGCAGCAGCAATAGTGAATGGGACATCTGCAAGTGTTTTGAATGTTCCATGAATAGTTGATTCCCATACTAAACTGCTATGTGCACGGAATGTTTCACTACGTGCTACATTTATTGTGCTTCCAGTGATGAGCATCAACATATCGTCAGTGATAAACAACATGTTTCGAGATGCATGAAACATTTTTACATCGGACAAACGTATATCTTGGATACTCTCGATATCATTCACATCAAGTATCTTTTTTTCTGATGGTGAAACTGCCTCGATGCACATTGTTTCATCCCCAAACATCATGAGACCGACAATGATATGTTCATCAAAATAAACATGGTCATATTTGGACGTTGATACATGTTTTGTGCCGATCCATAGACCGCTAGAGTCGATAAGCATATTATATGGCTGTTTCTTAGACATTCTTTTTTTCTTATGTTACTCTGGTCGTCAATTTTCAGGTGGCGTGAGCGGTGAGGACGAACGATGTGCACATCACCTGTCCTGAACATTTGCACAAAAAATAAGACATGTATGTATAACATGCACACATATAGTTTGCATATCATATACACAAAAAATAAGACATATACATCACACATAACATGAGCTTATCGTTAGATCTTACCATCCACACATATGATTTACAAGTCGTTAGATCTCACCGTCCGCATAAAAATTGACACGCCACCGACACAAAACACAAAAAAAGATGTACATGCCGATCATCGTTATGCTCATCATTGGTCATGCATTGCTATTTTCGGGACTCATTATTAGTGTGCTAAGCATTGTAACAGGCGATATGAACACTCCGATGATAACGGTCGGGACAACTATGTGTCTGGTGGCATGCATACCGTTCGCTGTCGCAGCATGCATAGCGGTTAGGTTAGCCGCTAGACGAGTAGTGAGATCTTACCGCCCGACACAACATTTTGCAGATTGCACTATTGTTTTCGCAAATCATCCGCACGCAGATCATATTGCGATGCTAAAAACAAAGCCTCATCATATCGTTTGAATCCGACCTTCAAGTCGATCCCGCGCAACAATAGTTCAGCAGTCACTCTTCTATTTTTTGCAAAAAGTATGATGACGAGTATGTCATCAGGTATCATATTTTCGATCCTGTCCATGATCATTCTAAATATTTCTACATGTCCCTTGATGCCCGCAATGATTAGAGCATGATCGAAGATGCCTGCAGCAGATACTCTTTGTGAGATGTCACGAAAGATGTCAACTTTATTGCTTTTTGCTGTGCTATACAAGATGTCGCTCGTCACTTGCGCACCCCTGTCGATCAACATTTTAACCGTCGACATATGATCATTAATAATTGCACCTAACAGCGCGCTATTACGGTATGTGCGGATTTCTGCACCACGATCAAGTAGCGCACATATGATTCTATTGTGACCTTCAGTCGCGGCATACACAAGAATTAGATCATCGCATACATGTGCATTTGCACCTTCATCAATGAGGGCCAACATGATATCCATATCGTCGATCAATGCTGCGATGAAAAGCGCTTTATCTTTTTTTGTCATCTTTTCGAGAGCACCAGGAATGTATTTCGCGATGTCACTTGCTGTATTTGACAGGGCGCCTGTACCGACGCCCATGAACTCATCTGAAAACCACTCAATAATATACTCGATGCTCATAAATGCATCTCCGTGTTTTATAAACGTCATATACACGTCTTTACAAAAAATTGATGCCAACAAACATTGACAAAAAAGGAGCAACAGAGTTCGACACATGTGTTATGGGAATTAATCAAACGTAACAAAGGTTATTCTTACCTATTCATTTATATGGATTTCAATTCCTCCTTAGTGTATGCTGTCTTCTCACATATATCTGGAAGTTTTTACATAACTGTTAATGGTCGTATTGAACAGCTAGAAGACGTCAGAACTCTACCAAAAAATAGTTTACAATTCTTCATACGATGCAATTATTCCTTGCTAGAATCATCTGCCAGCATCATTCATGAAATATTTTTATCGATCAAATCATTCTTCTTGAGATACCCAAAATACAATGAAAAGATACTTTTAGGTGTGCTTGGAGAGTATAACAAGATGCCATTCGGTAATATTGAGCTCGATCTAACAAAATACGAGGAGATAACATCATCTCAATTCGTCTTATGTCGTCTTATTGGATCATCATATGAACGTGATTTGAAGATATCTCGCAAGTAGTCCGCATATCGTTTTACTCACCGCCTGCACGACATCATTATTGTTTGCGTCGACGATGATGAAAATTGATGTCGAAGTCATATCAAAAAATGGATACACACAACTTGAGATGTTTTCTCGAAAGTACACCTGTTGTTGGCGATAATAACCATGTAGTGCTTAGATACTATCCCGATCCAAATTACGGTTACACAAAAAAATGGTTTTGTGAACCTGGATGGTCAAAGAATGTGTACATGTTGAACATAGATTTGATTTCGTCAGTATATTCGTGGCATGATTCGACCACTAGTTCTCGCTTCGTTGTTTGTGCTTCCAAGAAATATCTTAACGATAACTGTGATGACATCGACAGCATGTACAAAGCGCTGAATCGATTCTTTAGTACATATCCAAAATATGATATATCGTTGTTAGAATCAACAAATTACTTCTTCGGATACACATACCGCAAAGAAGTATTTATTGTGTGCGACATACATCTTTATCCATATGTGTTGAACGGTCATGACTTGTTCATACGATTGATCAAGCGATCATATGCCCATGATATACGAGCTACCCGCAAACAACCATCATACCGCATTTCAAACGGCTTGCACGATGTCAACATCGTTACCCATTATACTAGTCGCTCAAATCTCGGAGATGATCAATGAAATTATATATCTCCGCGACATTAAATTTTGCAGCGGTGTGTACACGCGGTACCGTATAATTTCTGGTGGACGAAACGTCAAGTTGTGTGATATCACCAAAAACACCTAATGCATCAGGTCCACGAGACATAATAAATATTGTTGGTGTGCGACGTACCGCATATAAAACTTCTGTGTTTTCTTCGGAGGCTTGCACGATGAGTATACCGATAGGACCATATTCTTTAACGAATCGCTCTTTGACCGCCAGTCGACCATCTATACTATTTCTCAAGAAATTACCTCTTGACTTCCTGCTAACGATTTCTGCATCCATTCCAAAAATCGCACGATTGATCATGTTGAACACTGCTACAACTTTTGTATCTCTTGTTGGTATCTTGATCCATATTTTTGGTCGTTCACCAGCTGCGTCAGCTGCGCCAAAGATAGCACGTCTATAAAATATTAAGACACGATGTAACATATCTTCATTCTCATCGTCCGTCTTATCGTCGTCAACAAGTAATGCGCGTAACTCATCGACGATGTTGTATTCCGCTGGCACATCCGATGTGCCCAACTTTTTTGCAATGATTCGATTGACAAATCTGCTCTCAAGTAATGTGATAGGCGACTCAATCTTTGTTTCAATACTACCAATGATGATTCCAAGTTGCAGCGGTAGCTCTGCATTTTTGTGTTTCAAGATGACTTGATGCTTCATTTCATCTTCTGTTGGAGCATATATCTTCAGCGACTCACCATATTCATCTGATAGAATGTTGATCTCATCCACAAATTTTGAGACACAAACTACGACAGGCGCCCCGATGTTGATAACATGATAACGATCTTTGATGCGACCAAACACAAACTGCGGGGACAAGATGTAATCCATTCCTTGTTCATGCACTGTCTGCTCTATTTTTTGTGTTCGTTGCGAGCTCAAGAGATTTTCGTATGGTACGCCGATGCTCTTATAACCTTCTAACTCAGGCGATTCGAGAATATCTTCGAACTTCGTGTAAAACTTTAGTATTGCTTCCATCTCACTGTTGATGTCGCGTATATTACATGATCGCATCTAGAATTCGGATATCAAAAAAATAAAGATGCATCCCGAAGACACACGCTCATCTACGTCTGCGCAAAACATTGA
>Ga0302210_10000127_pt1 | contig 35854 bp, 51 predicted proteins | sample II_Fen_E3_2_FD_198793 | JGI IMG/M metagenome (GOLD analysis project Ga0302210, IMG submission 198793) | Peat permafrost microbial communities from Stordalen Mire near Abisko, Sweden - II_Fen_E3_2 | ecosystem: Environmental > Terrestrial > Soil > Wetlands > Permafrost | place: Sweden: Abisko... | reverse complement strand
GCGAAGCGGTAACATGGACTGAAAACCAGTACAGTTTTCAACTAGTTAAATTACAAAGTTATAAACTTTTCGGGTAATCAGCACACTTGTCCCGTTTTTTTCGGGAAGTCTCCGCTTCGCTCAGACGTTTAATTGGCAAATCCAATCGTGTAAATTTTATCATACGAATCGTGTAAATTTAACTATTTACACGATTTTTGTTTGTAATAAGATAAATGTACGTTTGTGTCGTAAATTGGGTAAGAATGGATTTGTTTGAATGCATGCCGGGAGAGCTGGCGATGTGTTAATTTTTGGAATGTGCTACTCTAACCAGATACCACCGACTACAATAGCGATAGAATGCACATCTGTCTTTGGGATGTAAAAGGGTGGGTAAGCCTCGTTATCACTCACTAACAGCCATGAATCATCTTTGTCAGACTTCAGTACCCGCTTCACCATTGCGCCCTGGGTAGTGCTTAGAACATGAACCTTATTCCATTGAATGAATGTATCAAGTGGTAGCTTCTTACAGGCTATTACATCCCCTGAATTGTACTTTGGATACATGCTGTTACCTTTCACACGTATCATAAAATCAACATCTGTAAAGTCCGGAACGACATACCGATCGGTAATGTCATAATCCATCACCCTCACATCACCGGCTCCAAAGCCGGCCATTGCTTCAATTGGTATTAATGGAATACCTTCATCAGAATGTATTCCTTCATGTTTTTCTTCAGGCTTAGGTTCTGAAGTGTGACTTGGTTGATCAGGTGTATTGTTATAGGTTTTGAAGCGATTTAATAAATCATTATGATTTATTTTAAATTCAGTGCATAACTTCATAGTAAACTTCTCAGACGCTCCCCTGTCACCATTCACAATACTATTGAGATACTGAGGCTTTACATCCAATTTTTTCGCTATTTCAACCTTAGAAAGCCCGCCTTTTTCCAGCAATTCAATTTGCTGGATAAACCATTCTTTTCGTATCTCTGAAATATTTTCCATTTATAATGCAAAAATGTTTATTTATATTTGCGTAATAAATCAAAATGATTTATATTTGCACCGTTCAACGATACAAAAGTATAAAAAAATATGAATGCACAACAAATTATCGAAAAAAAACAACATGGAGATAGTTTACGAATCATGAAAATTGCTAATAAACTTGCAGTAGAACGGGGATTAAAAGAATATTCAGAAACTACTATCCGTCAGCAATTAAATGGTACCAGGAAGATGAAACCCATTGTTGAAGAAGCTGCTACATTGTATTATGATATGATTCAATAACTTAAATTCATATAAATCATGAATAAATTCTTTTTATACGGTCAAAAAACCGTAATCATAATTCTTTGTGTGGTTGATATTATCACTTTTTATGGAGTAATCACTACCGGCGAATGGCACTTATGGATAATAATAATTATGGTTACCACATTAGCAGCTTCACTCTATCGCGATCTTAAGCGAGAAAATTCAAAACACAAATCAATTTAAATAGCATTTAAATGAAAACAATGTCACCGTCTCAAATTACTGAACGAGTAGTTGAAGTCTATCCGTTTGAAGGCGATTTTAAAAAGGTGCTTGGCGAACCGGATATACGCTTTTCTACACTAATACGTGGTGAAGCTAAATCGGGTAAGTCAACGTATGCTGCTTTATTCGCGCAATACATCAGCCAATTTGGCAAAACACTCTACGTATCAGCTGAGGAGCGTTTGAACTCGAAAACGCTTCAAAATCGCATTAAACAATGTGGTGTTGTCTCTGACAAAGTACGATTTGTACATACTAAAAACATTGCTGAGATTGAAAAATTAGTTCAAACAGGTGGTTATCGGTTCGTGATTATTGATTCAATACAACATGTGCAAATGAGTTACAATGAATTTGAAGCTTTGCGTTTCAAATTTCGCCGGAGAAAACTATCCTGGCATTTGATAATGCAGATGGGTGAATCAATTGTCAAATGGAAACATGAGGTTGATGTTCTCATTGAAGTGAAACAAGGCCGTGCTTATGCCCATGGTCGCTACGGAAAAGCAGATTCTATTAAAGTATTGAATTCAAACAACGCTCAAACTGAATTATTTGAATAATATGGAAACTAACGACCTTAAAATCAATACAACCTACCAATACAAATGTGGTGAAGAACCTGTAAAGGTAGTTTACATAGGAGAAAACAAGAAGTATAAAAACACCTATTCATTCAAAGCCCTGGAAGGTAAATGCAAAGGTGTAAAAGACACATTGTCTGCAAAATCAGTAGAGAACTTCATAAAGCAAATAGAACAATGAACAAACCCACAAAAACAACCCAACTGCCAACCTTCGACACAGTAGAGCAACTAATGTCAGACACCTTCTTGTTAAACTTAATAGCTGAGCATATCACTGAATTTGTTTCAAAACGTAATGAAATATCAGAAGGTGGTAAAATAAAGCTTAAACGCAACCCTATTGACTTCCTGATTGAAATGAACAAGTTAAATGAAAACAGCATAGCCACTGAATATATTGAAATTCACTACAAACGATCAGTATTATCCGGTTCAGTTCGTGAATTCATATCCTACCTAGTTATTGAATGTATTGGTAAAACCTTTCAACATTACGATGTCCTTTATAAAAAACAGAATAAGAAACAATCTAAAATAAAAAAATCATGAATGTACTAGACAAATCACAAGCTATTGACATCATTTCAAGACAAAATAGTGTGCAAGTATCCTTCAATGTTCCTGTAACTGATAATTATTCAAACTGCTACGACATTTTAATCCATAAATCGAATGCTACTACCATCAATGATCTGATAAAGGCAGGATTTAGCCTAAGTATGTCAGATAAAGGATTATCAGTAAATAAACATTAACTCCTAAACGGTTTATCAATCCGGGGTTCGATTCCCTGGATAGGAACAAGTCAAATTACATTCTATGCCAATTTACAGTAATAACATTCTCAGCTTAACAGTACCTGAACTCGAACAAATCGGGCTATCGGTCAACTACCTGAAAAGGGCGTTATCCGGTCAGCGGTCAGGACAAGTTTACTGTTGGGAACACCATAAGATTGGCCGTCAAATATTCATTCATTACGACTCTTTACTGCCAAAATACAAAATACTTATTACCAATGTCCTTTGTGCAGGAGTAGAACCTGAAGTGTATTTATGCGATAAAGAAACAAACAAAAACAGCACGGTTCTAAATGCCGTAGCTGATCAATTACCTGGACTTGTAACAGCTTACCCTGACGATCTTAAATTACTTATGGAAACTCACCTTTATTCACCTACAGAAGCACATCAACTGGCAAGAGCTGCTGGTTGGTTGCGTTTGCTGAATGAATATGATGTTCGACGAGTTCGTTCATTGGGTTACCGTTCAATTGTTGAGTTCCATGAATCAGTATTTAAATGCTGTTTAAACGAACAAAGCATGAACGTTCCATTGATCAAATGGAAAAAAGGAACTATTACCAACATGCGTGTACTTGTTCGCAATGCCGTGGAATACAAACGCAAGGGTATTGAAAGCTTAATACACAAAGGAGTTGGAAACGTAAACCGCGAAATGGCCGATGCTCAGGTACACGCTAAAATGATTGAACTGGCATCAAATCGTGTAAAATATAGCTGGGAAGATGTAGCCATGTTATACAATGATTGGGCTATTGAAAACGAAAAGCCGGAAATGACAACATCAGCTGTAAAATCATACCTCTATATTCCTAAAATTAAAAAAGTATGGTATTATGCACGTCATGGTAAATTAGCAGGAGACAACGATTTACAACCACTTATTCAACGCAAAAAACCATCGTTCCCTGATGCATTATGGTCGATTGATGGCACCACCACTCAGCTATATTATTTAGATGATAAAGGTAAGATTCAAAGCGACCTGTATGCTTATTTCGTTACCGATTCAAACACCGGTGCTATCATTGGCCACTCCATCGCATTTGCTGAGACATCCGGAATGGTTACAGAAGCGTTGAAAAATGCAACCGACACCTGGGGAAACAAACCATATCAAATACAATACGATAATTCATCAGCTAATGTAAGTTATGCAGTACAGGCATTGATGAGCAACATGAGTCGCGTACATTTCCCATGCGAACCTTATAAAGGCCGTAGCAAGTACGTGGAGTCAATTATCGGACACTTCCAACAAAGAGTTCTCCGCAAACGTGAATTCTTTAAAGGTGGAAATATAGATACTAAAAGCCTTAATTCAAAGGCAAATCCGGAACTACTAAAGGAACTAAGCAAAAACCCTGAACGACTATTTAATCGTGAAGGAATTATTAAAGAATTCGATGAAGCCGTAAATGAATGGAATAACCGTGGTGAAGCACGTGACTCATTCGGTAGGTTCGTTGGTGACAGTAAAATATACCGGTATGAAACCATACAACACGAAAAACGCGCAAAACTAAACTACTTCGATAAACTTAGCCTCTTTGTTTTCCAACTCAAAGAATCATACAAATACAGCACACAAGGCATTCAGATTGAAATATCCAAAAAGAAATACAACTTCATAGTTCCTGATCCTGACAGCATTGGTGACTTCATGTTTGCCAACGAACACCTGGGTGAAAAGTTCGAAGTACGTATTGATATGGCCAAACCTGAAATGTGCACCCTATTGCAATCCGGAGTAGTTGTGGCTCATGCCTATGAAAAGGAACGATATTCCGCTTGTGTAGCCGACCTTAAAGAGGGTGAAAACAGCAAGAAAATAGCTTTTAAGACAAAACAAACCGAGTTTGGTATAAACTATTCAATCACAGAATTAGAACGTCAAATGTCTATCCTGGGCGAATTAAAAGCAACCGGCACCGATGGACTTGGTTGGTGGGATACTACAAAATCGAATGAAAACGCACGCAACAATCAGAACGAAGATAAACGCAATGGTATAGGCGATGGATATACTGAAATTGAACGTAAACTTTTAAATATAGGACGATGAATACAATTAAAATCATTTCTGAAGCGTATTCAGAAGCATACTGGAAATTCGGTGTAAGTATCGGAAAGTCAGAATTGCAAAAAATTATCAGAAAATCAATCCACGAATCTCAAGCATGGTATAAGGTTAAAGAACATACCGCTGAAGAAATAGAAGAACTCGGTGAGGTATTGATTAAAGATAGTTACGGTGAAATAGACCTAGCAAAATTAGTAAGTAGAGATGGTTTGTGGATATGGGAAGTAAAGAATCCTAACACAGACATTGATCTTGATGACATATTTAGTTTCAGATCAATTGAACTAAAATAATTATAAAATAACCGAGCCCCACATACAGCTGTCTCAAAACTAACTGCATATAGGGCTCATAAAAGAAAACAAAGATATGAAAGAATTCTCATTTGAACAAAAACAAACATTGCGCGATGCAATTATCAGCATGCAGGAAACATCCGGACTATCTGGGAACGAGTTTTCAATGAAACGCCTGGGATTTACCAATGGCAGTAAATTCAGTCATGTCCGGAACAACTGGGACAAAGCCGGCATGGTAGGTATTGACACCTGGGAAGCAATTGAAAAGTACATAGAATCATCAAACAAGTACAAAGGTGTAGCAACTGCCAACCTCAAAAAGGTATGGGAAAGCTGCGAACGTGCCTACGAACTCAAAAAAGCAATTGCCGTGGTTGGTGAAGGTGGACTTGGAAAAACATTTGCCCTGGAAAGCTACAAACGTCACATCGAAAGCGAACAACGCTTTAAGGTTGTTTACTTCGACGCTTCCATGGTTCGCACCAACAAGCAATTTATAGCCGGATTAATGGAATCGTTGGATTGCTACAAGACTGGAACAATCAGCTCACAGTTAGTTGAAATGCGTAAACAGGTTACTAAAATGAATCTGTTGATTTGCATTGATGAAGTTTCAAGTATGCAAGGTCATAACGTTACCATCATCAAGGACATTATGACTGCTTTTAAAGACCTTTGCGGCATTGTATTCAGTGGAACACCCTACTTTGTCAACAACCTGAATAAAGGTGCAAGCCGCGACCGTCACTTATTCAGCGAAACCCGCGACCGCCTGTTTATGCTTCCTGAATTTCTTGAAAAACCAACTGAAAAAGAAGCTGAAGCAATTTTCACAGCAAACGGGATCACTGATAAAGCAACCCTTGACATTGTAATGGGACGTAGCAAACATAAAGAACTTATTGCACGCAGTTGGCTCACAAAAAAGACCTTCAGAGGTATCAAAGATTGTATCGACATGGTTCGCATGACTGAAATGGGTAGCAAAATCAATTACAACAATTTAAATCTTTAATATCATGAATAAAGATGACCGCAATAAACTAACCAAAGCGGGTTTTACTATGCTCCGAACACATGAAAATCCGGAGTTGACAATTACTTACATGACCGGTTCACATGCATGGTCAACGTGGGGAAAATATGAAACCAAAGCAGCTATGCAACGCGAAATTAAAAGAGTGAATCAAAACGAACCATTCATCATTTTTGAAAACTAAATCATGACACAGCATCAGAATAAATTAGATGAAATTTCCAAACTTCAGACGCGTTATGACGAAATTGAAGAATGGTTGATTGATAACCCTTACATGCATCCTGAATGGGAAGTACACATGAAAGAACGTAATGACCTTGAATTACAAATTGAAGCTTTAAATGAAGCAATTAAATACACCGTAAATTAAAAACATCATGGAAACATTCAAATATGTACCCCTTTTTATAATCATTGCACTAATTATTATCCCTCGCTTATATCGACTAACTTCAAAAATGAAATCTAAAAATGAAAACAAACGAAACACCTGAATACGATCAGGACAACCAGTTCGATTATGATTTGGACTTTACCGGAATCAGATGCTTTATCTTTTTTATCGGGTCATTTTTTGGAGCCGGCTTAGCAGCTGTATCACTTGCAATTTACTACTTAATTATAAACTTTTAAACTCATTTTAAATGGAAACAACGCAATCACCGGTTGATGTAAGCCTACTTACCCCGGAACAAATCGAATCACTGAAAAAACAAATTATCTATGCTGAAAAAGCAAAGAAACAAGCCATTGAGGCTGAACGTGACACGTACAAAACAATAGTTGATGAAATGGTACAGGAGGTATTTAAACCGCTTGTAGGGCTTAGTAAACACATTATGAACATAAAGAAACTTGTGTTTGACAACTTTGAATCAGTAGTTGAAATGAAAGCAGACCTTTATGGGACAAAAGACAGTCAGCAAAGCCATACCTTCACTTCATTGGATGGAACTATCAGTATTAAGATTGGACACCGCGTGACCGAATCGTTCGACGATACGCTTAGTGCAGGAATTGAAAAGGTAAAAACCTACATGGCTACACTGGCCAAGGATACTGAATCAGCCGCACTGGTTGAAACTATCATGGATTTACTCAAGAAGGATGCAAAAGGTAACCTAAAAGCTAATCGGGTCCTGGAACTTGGAAAACTGGCTAGCCGTGTAAAAAATGAAGATTTCAGCGACGGCATCAGCATTATCCAGGAATCATTTAAACCGGTTAAATCTTGCCAGTTCATTGAAGTAAAGTTTAAGGACGAACATGGCAAGGAACATGCGTTACCGCTTAGTATTTCAGCTTTTGGATTGGAGGACGAACCCGTAAAAGAAAAAGACAATGTACCAGGTTAAATACAAAGCACAAGTGATTGCACCTGAAGGTAGCCTTGTAAAATATAAACCATTAACGCAATCAGGTGTGTTTATTCCAAAAGGTAAGACTTGTAATAAAGAAAAAATTGAGAAGCAATGTATTGACTTCATAACTCCTCAATTTAAAATACCTGAAGGAATGAATGTTATAGTAACTATTGTAAGCATTAAAAAACTTCCTTCTGCTTTTATTTGCTGTGAAGATAAATAAATTACCACTTATGCCGGCTTGATCACCGGCATTGAGTGCCAAACCGATAACCATAGAGATGGCCGGTACATTTAAACACTATTTAAATAGATTAATTATGGTAATAGGTTATAAAAAACAAATCCCCTGGGGAAAACCAACTGATTTTAAGCGCAAAATTTTAGTTGATGTAAAAAGACATACTATGCGTGAAGATATTCATAATCGTTGGCATGCTGGTCGTAAAATACAGCATGCTCATGGAGTCAGAACAAAGTATTACAATCAGTTTGCCGAAAACTTATGTACACGAACACAGCTTGTTTATATTGGAAAAACAAGTACTAAGAATGAAGATTTATGCTATAACTACAATGGTGTTAACTTCGGTGTGATAGTAGACAAAAAACGCCTTACAAACTATCAAATTGGATATTTAGCTTTTTACGATGGATTTGACACTACAGATGACTTCTTTCATTGGTTCCAAAAAGGGTTTAAAGGTAAAATAATTCACTGGGCCGATTTACACTATTAACATGACTTTTGAATACTTTTTCCAAAACCTAAAAGCACCTATCATTTGGAAACCGAATGGTTGGAATCATGTGAGAGACCTAGAAACAAATGAAATTATATCCTATGGAATGGTTTTCGATGACCGACAAAATCAACGAATTATACGGTTCAGTTTTACAGTTAGTTCCGAAAGATTAGGAATTACAGAACGAACCAGGGTAAATGGAAAACCAAAATACAAAACTGTGTGTGATGTAAGAACTTTAGAAGAATTAAACCACTACATAACTAAAAACTATTGAAATGAAAAAGACATTTAAACAGCATTTAAACGTGCAAAACAATGAATCCAGGTTAAAGGATAAAAGACAACAATATCATAAGTTGCTTATTGCCCTGGGAGAAGAAAAGTATAAAGAAGTAATAATCGGTGGAACTTTCCCAGGCATTGAACACACCACTGATCTAACAGAATCTCAAATTGACATTTTGATAACCGATGCTGAAAATAGAATGGGTCACAAAGGATTGCCAGTTCAGCGTATATCTATCGCACCGGCCAATAATCCGGAAGAATATCAGATCAAACAACTCCGGAACAAATGCCTTCAGGTATTGACCGAACGTGGCATTAAAACGACTCCAAAAGACTGGAGTCAGGTAAACAATGAACTGGCCGCTCCACGTTACCAATGGGTTCTTACTGACGAACAACGAGCTTCAGGGATGATTAACAAACGTGGTATTGGTACTTTCAACACGGTAGAATCATTGCGTAAGCTTTTCTATCAACTTTGTGCAATACGTGATAATCAAAAAGTGATTCAAACAAAGGTTACTGAACGAGCTGCACAAAACTAATATGAAAACAAACCGATATTTACATCCAACCGTTGAACTTTGCCGGAACTGTGAAGGTTCCGGCCAGTTGATAAAGTTTCCACCTTGGGACATTTTACACCAAACTGACGCAATAACTGAAACATGTCCGATATGTGAAGGAAGCGGACGAGTGGTTGTGAGTAAGAAAATTGAGGTAACAGTAGAACCGTTTAAAATCAAATAAATATGGAACTTGATATTTTAGAAAAAAATGTATTGAAAGCTATTGAGATATCATCAATTTATCAAATTACACATATCAAAATAGTATATGAAAAATGCAAATCTTTTGATAAAACAATAAAAGTTTTGCGATTAGCTTCTGAACGACATATTCCTTTATCAGATGCACAAGATTGGCTTGGTTACAATCAACCATAAGACAGAATATAAAATAATAGGCTGATAATTATACGTTATCAGCTTTTTTTGTACTTTTGCAACATGTTAAATCAAAAACAAATTTCTATGAAAACAAAATTTACACTTTTATTCCTGGTACTTACATTCATTTGCACTGCTCAAACATCTCTAAAGTTCGTTTCTGGCAATAAAGGCGACATGCGTACACTGGCTGACAGTATTGTTTTAAATGCTAAACACACATTTAAATATGCCAAAGAAGGTCAGATAAAAGAAAGTTCAGTTTACTTTTTCAAATATGTAAACATAACTGACACAACCAATGTATTAGCTTTATATTACAATATTAAAATGAAAGGCGAAAATGTAGCATTGGAAGTAACCGGTACCCCTGAATACACTTTCTATGCTGCTAAAGGTAAGTTTTTAGACCTCTTTCCATTTTGGAAACGATATATAAACAGAAATGCTGATATTGCAAAAATATCCACCAGTCAGGATGATAAAACTATCAATGGTTCCCAGTTCTACCTTCAGGAAGATTCAGGGCAATGGAAATTATCCATGCATTAAATAAAATATGGAGCCCTGGGAAAGGAACGAATAAAAATAGAATAAACATTATTACCGGAATAACAAAAGGCAGCCAAATTGGCTGCCTTTTTAGTTATTATGTAAAATAATTCAATCAAGTGGAACAGTTACTAAGTGTCCTCATCCAGGGGTAACTTTAGCCCACTTTGTGGAGTCAAACCATTTCCCCTAGCGAGATGTTGAGATTAAAATTTCAACACTGTTATTAAAATAATAACCCATCTTACGAGAGTTATTATTTTTTCAACGATCTCAATAGATATTTCTATTTTCATGTCTTTAAATTTATTGGTTATTAATTTATTGACACCTGATTGAATTATACTGCAAATATACGATTAAATATTTCTTTTATACAACATTATATCCGTATAACCTGAATTATGGTTCATCCTAGCGCTCATCTCCTTCTTAGTTGCACCTTTAAACGGGTTCTCAGCCCCAAGGTTCTTTTCAATCCAGTCAGTCAACTCAATGATTGATGATTTATTTGAAGTGAAATAGAAGTAACTTGTACCCTTCAGGACCGATAGCACATCCAAGTAATTAGCCAACTTCCAGTAATTAGAATACGTTGAAACGTCGGTTGATAAATATGGTGGATCAACCAGGAACACAACACCGGTTATATGCTTCCAACGGTCAAATAAAACCCTATAATCCATCTTTACTATATCTACGCTCTGAAGGTAATTATTAGCTGGCTCATAATCTGATTTACGTACACAATTATACATCCCTTGTTTCTTCATCTCTTCATAGTTCATAGCATAGTTCATACTAAATAATAGGCTTGAACTTATAGTAATATAATCTACGTATCCAGTTACTTTTTCTTCGCGTTCAATTACCTTCAGGACGCGTTGTTTGGCCTCTTTACTTATAACCTTGTCAACCGGTTCATTCTGTAAGATAATGCGAAATTCAGCCAACAGTGCGTTTGTACGTTCGATATTAGCGATACGAAGATGATAATCATCGAAGTCATTATAAATAACATCGGCTCCTGGATACATTTGCTTCACCGTGTGAGCCAGTAAACCACTACCGCCGAACAAGTCGACAAACATTGGTGCATTTTTAAACTCCTTTAAAGCGATTTTAAACTCTGAAAGAAAACGCCGTTTTTGACCCTGAAACGGCAGCGGGGCTTGTGAAAATTGTTTCATTTTGAAAATTTGTTGTTTAATTTATTATTGTTACTTTTGTGGCCTCTCACAATCTCTACATAAAAAAGGTGCAGACACACCCGATCAAAGGCATATGCCTCTGTCGTGGTGTGTCTGCACCTTAAATATTTGCACGGTGTGAGAGCCGTGTGAATGGCGATGGAGGTTTTTTTTAATTACCTCTAATAATTAGTTAATTGTTATTCCCCTTGCATTTGCATTCGTTTCAGACAAAGGATAAGTAGCTAGCAATCTTGCTTTATTTGTTGCACCTATTGTTATAACTTTCGTACCACTTACCACATTAATAATAGATTGGTTCAAAGAAGAAGCTGATATATTACTACTAACGACTGAATCAAACCATAAAAAACTTGACGTGTAGTTGACAGGCAACTCAAAATCTGTAACATTAAGACAACCATCAAAAGGATTATTACCACTGTAAATATCCGCAGAGGTACACTGTATAATAATGCTATTTATACCCATCATTCCCGCAAAAGGAAAATAACTTCCCAATGAAGTGACTGAGGATGGTATAACTAAAGTTCCACTAAATAAAGTACTTAAAAAGCCAAAACCTTCAACAATCTTTAACGTATTAGGAAGCACTAATTGTCCGGTTCTGATTGCGTTACGAAAACAGCTTCTCGATATTGTTGTAGTATCAGGTCTTAATGTAAGTGTTCCAGCATAAAACCTTGCACCATAAATAGCTTTAACTTGTCCTGCCGTCCTTAAATCATATATCACATTGTCATATACATTGAGTACAGAATTTCCACCTGATATTGAGTCGAAACCTGTAAGACAAAACATTTCACTTATTTCACCAACAATTGTTGATATATAGTTATTTAAAATAAGTGAACCTCTTAGACCTTTACAATTATAAAAGCAATATTCACCTAAAGTAGTCAGTGTATCGGGTAATGTTAAACCCCCTGTTATGCTTTCATTCCCATAAAAGCAATAAGGTTGAATTTCAGTAATACCCGGCATGAATGACATAGTCCCAGTATTATTTAGCATCGAAAAATTAGCTTGTATTTTTCCACTTATACTCGTATTGTATAACACATTATTGAAAATCGGAACTTTAACGGAATTTGATACCATTGACGTGTAACCTGTTCCAAAAAATGCCCTAACTCCTACTGAAACCATAGAGGATGGAATTTGCAATTGACCTGATAAACCCGTACAGTTTGCAAATAGACCATCTCCAATTGTTTGTATTCCGCTTCCCCAAACTATACCCGTAATACCCGTCTTACCATTCAGATTTCCCCATGAGGTAGAACTGAATTTACCCGAACCTATTTCTTTTAAAGAGTTAGGGAAAGTAATAACACCTTGAAAATTGCAACCGTTAAAGCCGTTATTCCCTAATAACTTTTCAACTCCTTCTTGAATAGTTATTTTAGTGATATTACCCGCATAACCAAAATCCCAATCCCAACAGGTAAATGTTTTCATTGATGCAGGAATAGTTAATCTCCCCACTAAATTATTGCTTCCGTAAAATGTTTGACCACTCCCAAAGTTAGTAAGCGACTGTAAATCTTGGAAATGAATATATTTGCAATTTTGATACGAAAGATAACCACCTGTAATACTATTTACCTTATTTCCGCAATATATCCATTCAGCCGTATTTGCTTCAATTAATTCATAGGTATCACCATCAGCACTTACTATTACATACCTCTTAGTTCCCTGCCATGAAATTGTTGTCCCACCAACTACATCAAAGTGATAATCTGTCCCATTTAAAGTATAGCCATACCTAAAAGCATTCCCACGTGACGGTATTGTTGTTAAATTAGTCGTAGTTATAGTATTTGGTACAGAATAAATAAACTTGGCTTTAGAGTTGAATACTATGAATTCACTGAATAGTTTCACTATATCAACTTCTTGAGAAGCAACACTAAAATCATCAGGCGCAATGAATGGTTGCATGGGTAATATTACTACAGGAGCTGTGTTTCTATATGGGTCAATTAAATACATACTTCTTACTATATATTTCTTATTTGAATGAATAAACATAGCTTATGAATTGAAAGGGAATCCCTGAGCTGTAATATTATCATATTCCCAACCGGAGTCTAAATTTGGGATACCACCTGCATTGACGATATCAATCAAATCAGAAGCGTTTCGTGCGTTCTGATTTGCTTTATTTGCAACCTCGATCAATCGATCTTCAACCGTTTGTAAATCCGGTGTAAGCGGAAGTAATTTTAAATTGTAGGCTCTATTTACAGCAGCTTGCATCATTGTCAATTTATTTTGCTCTCCTTCGGATAATACACTTGAATTTGCAGCACTTTCCATTTGACGGATAGCAGTTATAATTTCAGCATTATCACGTCTTACAATACCGTATTCTGATAGATAAATACTGTAATTCGGATATTCTTCATCCTTAATCTGAGTTGGCCTTTTAGCTTCATTTTCCTTATAAATCCGGTAATCAACTCCTACCCTTACACCATCCGGTCTAAGTAACCATTCGTAGTTTTCAGCCCCTGGTGCTCCGGTAAAATCAACAGGACTACCATCAGTAACAGGACATGCCATATTTGGATTGCGAATTTCGTAATCAATCCCCTCAATTAAATTGTTGTAATCACGTTCACCAATTGGTTTTAACCAGTAAATTAAAATTCCTTTGTTTAAATCAGTCATTTTATTTTGTTTTTAAATTGTTATGTTACATTAAATAGATAGTCAATCCCTGTCCAGGTGTAATAGAACCTACACCTGTTACAAATACCTCGACATAGTCACCAATTGAAAAACTAATTGGATTAGTAGTTAAAACACAGGGTACAGTAGCCGTTCTTGTGGTACTTGAACCGCTATTAAATGTCATATTTGTTGAGAAAATAGATACTCCGTTTTTCTTTACAATTACTGTAAATGTTCCACCAACCGCCGGAACTATCAATTCACCTATAAAATTCGTAAAGTTTTGTGCCGTTTGAAAAACATATCTATTTTTTCGTACAGTAGTCGATGCAGTTATATCTGTAGTCTCGTCAGAACAAACAAGCGGTATTGTATTAAGAATCTTTTTTTGATCTGAAGTCAAACCCTGGGCACTTATTCCTGTATCTATTCCACCAATCCACCAGTTACCATTACCCCCAATATTTGGTGATATACCTGATACACCATTTGCACCATTGCGTACTGTATATGTAGAAGTTGAATTGTCTGAATATGTAATAGTATAAGTATCTATCGTCCCAGCTGTACCATTACCTGATGTTCTAACGATTGAAGTAATACCTATACCATCAATCCCATCAGAACCTTTAATATCACTTAGCTTTTTTCCTGAACCTTTTATAAATTTTCCTGATTCATCAGAATACACTGCAATTTCGTCATAATCAGGTGTAGCCAATGAATTCTCAAAAGTCCAAACTTCAACAGTTCTGTATTGATTTGTTTTGAATTCTGATACAGGATACCCGGCACCAAAATTCACACAAAAGGCATGTGTTTCATCTACCTCAGTTGATGTCCAATACAATTCAGGATAAAAACCGCCTATGATATCTTTATTCGCACACAATTGCAAAAGCTGTGTTTCGGTAGGTAATAGCCCATCTGCTACAGCTTCCGGCCATAATTTTAAAACTTCAGAATATGAGTTATTTACTATTAATCCTTTTTGAACATTAACATCAAACCCCGGGTCTGTTGACTGTAAAATATATCCTACTTTTCCGCCTCTTACTGATTGGCCAAGTACATAAATAGATGGATTTATTACAGTTTCCACCTTCACATCAACAGCATCCAATATCGCAGCAGCTGCATCACCAACACGGATTGCACTATTTGCATTTTTCTCCTTTTCATTCCGTATTTGTAGCCATAATTGGCGTGCAATCGTTATTAAACTCATAATCGTTTATTGATTAAATTGGACATGAGACATCATCATAAATTCGTGAACCATCAGCCGAAACCGTTAGTCCTGGATATTGCGATTGATAGTTAGCCTGCACATATGCAGCATAAGCCGTTGCGCGGGTGTTATAATCAGAAGTTGACATCTTAGCCAATTCATCAGCCGTAACAACCGGATATGTTATCCCCTGAGTGAACGTGGACATAAATGGCAATACATTAACTGATTGCTGAACTCCATTTAACTTTACTGTAACTGTAAGCGTTTTAAATCGCTTGTATCCATTATTTATGAATGCCATTATCGTTGTGGTGTTAATTCATTTTTATAATTATATGAGCTATCAGAAATAGGAGTAATACTTACTATTTCAGCACTTATTATTTCATAATCGCTTAAGAATGCTGCTGATTGTGAAGTCCCGATTGGCAACTCAAAATTATAATTGCCGTCAACTCCGGTATGTGCAATGCTTAGATATACAACTATAGTTACATTCGATGCAACCGTATAATCACTTTCAACATATGCTCCATATCCCGAAAAGAATACACGAATATTATTATCAATTGGTCCGACATCTGTTTTTTCGCAAACCGAATCAGTCCAGGAAGCTTCATACGTTATTCCGTTCAATTCACATACAGGGTCAGTCCAGGCAATTTCATAAGTTACTGTTGATTGTCCTATTGAATACCTTTTCCCCTTTAGCTTGTATTTTTCTAACAACGAAACAAGTAATTGACCATTGACTGTTATTCCGGAAGGTATGTTTACAATAAAATCAACCGTTAAGCCATCACCATCACTTATATAAATCGTTCTCAGAAAGTTCCCAAATAGCCGGTAATTTAATATCGCTTCAATATACATCACCTGGCATGTTATAGCGGCTTGTAACCTAATATTTGACTGCCATGACTTGAATAGTACAAATTCAGTAACGAGTGGAGCAGATACAGCCGTATAGATTGCAGCCAAACTTGCTGAACGAAGAAAAGTAGGCATTAATAAATTCAGAAACTTATTAAAATCTATATTCATACTATATGAGGTTGATAAGTTGGTGTGATCACTCCCAGTTTGAACCATCCGTTTGTACTTTCAAATGTTCCCCATGTCTGCTTTTCCACTCCATTAATTTTAAAATCAGTAACGGAAACATCAACTACACCATCAACGAGCTGTATGGCATCCATGATTTTTGTAATATTCAGATTCCCGCCAAAGTCCACATCATTCAATTTTGTAATAAAATCAGTTAATGAATCAATTACAGGATAATTAGTACCAATGATCAACTTACCGGTTGAGTCCATGACAAGCGGGTTATAATCAACTGTTATAGAAAAATCAACAATATCACCGTTACCTGATATCACCTGGATCAACACGCCTGCCGGTTTAATAACCGATGCGTAGGCTTCAAATAAATTTTTATCTTCAGCCAGTAAAGCAGATATCTCACCACCCGTTTCAGTAGCAACAAACAATTGAACTTTACATACACCATCTACATTTTGACGAACTGCTACCCGTTTGATGATTTGTTTTGTGATATCAATTGTCTGATATCCAAAAATAAATGTTGTGGTATTCATAACCAGTCCAATTCCTTTTTGAAATGCCATTGCTTGAGCGTGCCACCATGCTGAATTAGCAATATATGATGAGTCGACTTTTTCCTGTATTTCAGTTTTAAAAATGTCTAAAATCATTTCAAAACTCCATACTGCAAAAGCAAACGCATAAAACAATAAGCTTTCCATGCTTACCTTTGAAAAAATAACATTAAATCCCTGGGCAACATATCCCTGATTAAATCCGTATAATGTTTGAATTTCCGGTTGAGAAATATATGCGTTACCTATTTGAGTCTTAATGTCAGCTATTAGTCTTGCCATGTTTTATTAATTAAATATAAAGTCAAATGTATAATCAAAGATGCCACTTTCAGAAGCATTTACCGTTACAATAGAAGTAGCCGGTTTAATTTGTTTTTCCTGGTAATAGGTAGAAATTTGTTTATTAAAAATCCCTGCCTGTAAAAGATTTGTTCCAGGAGTAAGTTCATCCGTTATCCCGATCGAGTTGATTAATGCCATTTCAAATGCAGCTTCAGCACTTCCTGAAACCTGAATAGCGATATCGAAAAGAGTTTGCCCGGATACTGATTTTAGAACATTGTTCTGTGAAAATAAACTAATGCCAACCAACGAGACCGGAACACCGCTTGTTTCAACCGCTCGTGCCCGACTCGTTACCGGCTTAATTTGTTTGTCCTGATAATAATTTAAAACAGTATCGTTCAATACATCCGATAATGCCAGTTCGCTTATTGTATCTAAGTCATCAGTCATGTTTAACCCATTCAACAGAGCAAGTGCAAACGCTGCCTCAACAGAGCCGGCTGTTTGAATAGCTATATCAAAAATAGATTGACCTTGTAATGCCTTCATGATACTTTTTTATTGTTTATTTGCTCGGTACCGGAAGATATCACTTCAGAACATTATACTTTTTCAACAAATAGTAGATCAAACCTAATCCGGAAAAAATCAAAACTATTACACAGATCGTAATCCAACCAGGTGTTTTTGTTTTTGTTTCTTGAGTGTTGATATTATTTGCTATGGAGTCTGATTTAAAGTCTGATTTATCAGCTAATTTTGTTTTACTAACATCATTGGTTTTGACATTTGATTCAGTATTTACATTAGCAACTTTATTTGTATTTTTAACCTGTTCTGTAACAGTTATTTTTTCGGCGAACTGTTTACCTGAACTATCCGGTTTTGACAACACAGTCTCAGTTACTTTAACTGACACATCTTCATTTGTTACTGATTTATCAACTGTCGACAGACTTGTTTCAGTTGACAGATTTGATTCATTCGACTGTTTTACGTTCAAATTAGCTTCTTTTTTTACTTCAGCTTTCGAGGTTGTAGTTTGCTTAACGGTACGGCAACTGAATGTGATCATCGCGAGTAGAACGATAAAAAGTAGTTTAGTTTTCATTTTTTGTTGGCTTTATTTGATTTATTAAACCTGTCCATCCACCTTGAATGGCTTCAATTATTTGTGTTTTTGGTTTACCCTGTATAACTGCTATATTTTCAAAAATGGAAGTAATATATTCAACCAAAAACCCTGTCAATGAAACGACATATACAAAATTAAAGAAGGTATAAGCAGCAATCTGAATCAGGTTTGTTTGGTTTTCATATTCTTTTACAAATGCATGAATGATGTAAAGAATCAATAACCATATTCCAATTTTCAATACGCACCTAGAGAACTTAAATGATTCAAATTTATGTCCTTGCTTCTTTGATGCCTTAATTCCGGTTACTACCTCAATGATGATAGCAATAAACATAGCAATGGCCAATGCAGGCTTCATTCCAAAAAAGTAGTTGACTGTTCCCGATATAAAGGATATCATCAGCATTAGCCCCTGAAGTTGATATTTAAAACTAGGGAAAAGCGACAATACAAACTCATTCAGTGAGCCATATTCGTAGGATGAAAGGAATTTGTTTACGTAATTATTCATGACTTTATTTTGTAAAATATAATTCAACTTCAGCTTTACGTCTCTTTACAAGTCCTGGCAATACTTTACCATCTCCATGAATCCAACTGTTAAACTGATTAGCAATTGCAAGATCATTTGGATTTGCCAATACTTTTTTCAAAAGCATACTATCACCCAGTCCTTCAGGTATAGTATCAATATCTATATCTGAACCACAGTTATATGCAAAGTCAACCAATGCATCAAACTGGTTTTGTGTCAGTTTTACGGACTTAGTAAGCATGGTTACATCAGCTTCAAAAGCTTTTAAATCCCACAAAAGCATCTCATCAGCTTTTGCTTGAGTAATTGCAGGATCTTTCATGGATACCCGGACTCCGTTTGTATATCGGGTGCTACCCCAACCAATGGTAGGAATACCGGCAGGACACAAATAAGGTTTTAATTTGCATCCTTCAAATTGTCTAACTAATAAAAATGCTCTTAGTGATTTCATAACTATATTTTATTTAATTGATGTTTGAATTCTGTCTTTATAATCATCATAATCAATGCCGGCACGTGTAAAATGCTGTTTAATCACATTATCAATTTGCGACTTGTCATATTTACCCCGGATAAACTTTGTTAGTCCAGGACCAAGTAAAGGATCTTCTTTCAAATCGCCCTGGTGAAGATTCAATACGATCACCGCATCTTGATCAATAGAACTTCCAACTGTCATCCCTGACAGAATCATCCCATTTGAATCCCGAATTACGTTAATAGCCAGTTCAAAGCCATCAGTTAATAATATGCCTTTACGATTCTTATCCATCAATGCGTTATTTTATCATTCTCAATATCACTATAATCACCAAGTTGTTTGCCGGTTATTGCTGCCTTTAATGCAATTTGCAACGCACTGGGTGAACCGTTGCCAGGCTCAGGTACTGGAGAACCTGAAAGAACTGTAATAATTGACTGAAGCAAAGAATTCGTTTTATTTAATTCTGTTACCAGTTTCGGTGTAATGGCCAATCCACCATTATCACCGCCATTGAACTCCATCAATTCAGCTTCTACTGCGTAAATTAGGAATGCAACCGATTCCTGGCCTTCCAAAATTGCAATAAGGCAATCACTTTCTAAAGCCGGCTTAATGTCTACAGAACCGAATCCAAGAGCAACATCATAATAAGCCAGTTCGTCACTCATTCCTTCAGCTTCCATCGTCTTTTTATCCCAATCAACCGACTTGCATGTTACCCAACGTATCTGCGCTTGCATAGACCCGTTTAAATGCCGTTTAAATAACATCATAAATTCATCTGCCTCCGTTTGTAGACTCATAGCTGTAAAATTCAATTTTCGCGCTTAAAATGCGTTATTATAAATCATAATGATTTATTTGTTATGTCGTTTTATCTCCCAACTTAGCCACCTGCCGGTAAGTTTTAGTATCCACTTCTTTTATTACAGAATCAATATAATAAGCTCCATCCTTTTCAGGATAAAGAATACTTGACAAATCCACTATCATTCCATGTTGAACCCTAGGAACACCAAATAATGTCAAATCACCTGATAATCCCGGCTTAGTTGCTTTATCATAAGCATCGTTTACTACTCGTTCAATTTCTACTTTGGTAAGATTAGGTTGCTTAATAGTAATCGTATTGCCTTTCTTCTCACCTTTATCACCCTTGAGCATATTTCCATTTTTCTGAAGACTCTCAAGCCTTACATAAACTTGTTCAACGTTCCGCTCCTTTAAAGTTTCCTGAGCTTGTTTCTCAAGCGATACTTTTACCCGCTGACCACCATCAATTGAAGTACGACCACAAACAAGGGTTTTTCCACGGAAATAAGTATACAAACCCATTTTACTTTTCAGATCATCCAGTATTTCACTAACTAACTTTTTTGAGTATCGAACTGAACCAATAGCTGAATCATCACATTGAACTGTATAACCAGGTGCAATTTCATTTATCAATTCTTTCAACGAACATGAAGCTTTACTCACACTTACTGTTTCACGTTTCAACATATACATTTCATCTTCTAATGTAATCTCAATCGGAACCCCGGTTGTTACTTTAAATATGTATCCGGTAAACTCATCAAATAAATCACCATCGTAACCTAATCGAATAATAACAGGATCACCGGCCTGAAAAATATCATTTACTTTATACCGGTCGAAATCCTTTACTTTTCTAGGCAAAACAATCGTTGCCGTATCTGTCAGTTTCTTCCAACTAGTTTCAATTTTCACCTTACTGAATCTCCTTATAGTTACTTTTCCACGCGTTCGCGAAGCAGGGAACTCTATTTCACCATAAAAAGCAAATGTCATAATTTCATTTTTAAATATCCATAATTAAAAAATCTTCATCACTTACGGCAGGTATTTCAAACTGTATCATCCCTGGCTTTCCTTGAACAGCACTAAATTGTATATCTTCCATCACAATACGCGTAATATTCTTTTCAAAAAATATCTTCCCTTTCAGAATACTTAAAGAGTCTGCAATATCATTCAATGCCCATAATGCCAATTGTTGCTCTTTAGCTGTTTTTTGTTCAGACCTGCTAGGGTCATCAATGCATATTCCACGAATACTAATTTTAGCATCTTCAAAACCGAATATCTCTTTAACCGTTCCGTTGCTTCCAATGGTTGGTGTTTTCGTTATATATTTTGGCCTTGAAAAATCTACTATTGTTGCCAATGGAAACTCAAAATCACTGTATTCTTTGTCGACCAGTTTTCCGGTAACTTTGTCATAAACCTTATATTTTCCACCTGCAATAGTAAAACTACCCACTACCGGCGTACCAAACTGACTCAAACGGTCATATTCATCTTCACTTGCAACCGAAACATTATAAGAATCAACTGTTGAACTTTGAGTAGTACCAGGAATATAATAAACCGGTTGCCCAAATACTTCAGTAAGTAAATCTATAGCTGTATTAATGCCTATTGGCTTAAATTCATTCATTCCTTTAATTTAAAGCTACTGTTGCATCTCTCAACCGGTCATTAATTGCTCTTACAACCTTTTCGGCTATTCCTTCCACATCACCTCCACCACTCACAGTAAAGTAATTTTTTATGTCAATCTTTTGATTAATGGTTTTAACACCACCTACACCACCACCCGAACCTGACAAACCGCCTTTTGTTCCGGTTGCTGAACTACCTAAACCAGCAGGTTGAATAAATGGTGAAGTTCCCCCTTTTGACAAATCAGTATCTTTTTTCTTACTCTTATCCGCTTCAGCTTTTTTCTTGTCATTGGTTGCAACTTCTGAAACTCCCTGTTGATAAGCTGAGCCGATCTTCTTACCGGCATTCTTTGCGTTTTCAATTGCTTTCTGACCCGCTGAAATACCGGTTAAATCCATACCGGCTTGTTTTGCTGTCTCCCAGGCTCCTTTAAAATCTTTCTTAAACATTTGAACAATGGCCTTCATTAGACCACCCAGTCCGGATAAAACGCCTTGTATCCTGTCTATAACATACTCTTTTATAATGTTACCAAATCCTTTAAGAGCTTCCCATGTAGCATAAATACCACCCCGAAATGCTCCAAATTTATCAAAGGCATACATAATTGTTCCAACTAATAAAGCAACACCGGCAATTATTAAACCGATAGGATTTGCATCCAATGCAATATTCCAAAGCCATTGACCGGCAGTAATAATTCCATACCCAATACCTACAAATCCAAATTTATCAATCAGGAAAACAAGCATATCACCCAGGGCTTTGATAGGATAACCCAAGTATTCAAGTACAGAACCAATTGTTCTCATGGTGTCAGCTACACCATCACCGGTTGCTTTTGTACCGGTCAGGAAATTGATAACACCACCCACTTCACCCAAAAAAGCAGAAATATAACTCCATGCTGTTGAAAAAACCAGTGAAATAGTATCCCAAATGGGAGCAATAGAATTCATGACAGGTTGAATATTATCTCCTATTTTTTTAAAAATATTCAACATAGTAGATGAAATAGTTTCCAATGCAGGAGCCATCATTGTTTGCACTCCTATTACTGCATTTCCCATTTGCACTTGAATTGCACCAATATTTTTATTATACCGTGCCATTGGTGTAGCATCAAATGCAGCTTTTGCCGAACCGCCAAACTCTTTATTTAACTCAGTTATGATCATGGTCTGAGCGGCTGCCATATTTCCACCTTTCACAAGGTTCTTGATCATCTCTTTTTGTTCGGTATTGAAATTCACACCGGCACGCCGTAAAGCTGTAATTCCAAGAATAGGGTCTTGTAATGCCTTACCAACTTGTAAAGATGTCGAACCTAAATCAGTTTTCATTCTTGTACTCATATCGGTTATAGCCTGTGAAGCTGCACCGAATGTCTTATGTGATACATTAGGAAAAGTCAACAAAATTGACTCCATTGATACAAGATCAGCTTTACTATTTAATGCATCATGACCTATCTTTTTTGCAATTTCATCAATCGACTGCATAGTCATACCTGCTGCATTACCAGTGCTTTTTAAACCTGCCTCTACTTGCGCTTCAGCAAGATGGAGTGTATGAGCTTTTTCAATACCTTTGTCCATCATTGAAACAAACTGAAACATCCCGAATCCAATACCAAGTGCACCTAATATCTTACCCGGCATGTTGGCAATACCACTCATTTTACCTTGTAATCCATTCAATTCAGTCCCTACTTTTTCAACACCTTTGGCCGCTGTTGTTGAATTTGTCATCACAGTTTTCATCGGTGATGAAATGTGATCAACTAATTCAAGTATCCAACTGGTTGTTTGTGCCGACATTTTCGTTTAGTGCTTTTAGAATTTCAGATGCAGCGTCCAATATTGCTGCCTTTTGGTTTTCGTGGTTTACTTTTGTGACAAATTGCCATTCTGCATAAAGCTTGCAATACTTCTCAAAGTCTAATTCTTCAGGATTGATGCCGTATTCCTTTCGAAGTATGGCATCAACCTGACCAATTAAATCATTGTCCTGTATCTTTTCCCGCCTTATGCCTTTGCTAAAAAACTTTCGTAAGGTTTTAGAAAATTATCTACTTGTGTTGATAAACCCAAATAAACAAGGCCATCAGTTTTCAATTTTTCAATATCACCGGCTACCACGATATTCTTTATAAAGCATTCGATGTATTCTTCCGTTTTCCCTTTTTTAGCAAAATCCATCATCATTCGTATGGTTCCCTGATCAGGACGCCGGCATGCATAATTATAGAATTCGCCTGGTTCAATTAGTACACCATTGTTATCATAAGTTGGTGCCTCAATTACCACTGATAGAATTTTTATTTTACCGTATTTTAAAGCTAAATCAGCCAGTTCAGTAGGTAAAATTGTACTATTTTCTTTTACATACGTTGCAAGTGGAGCAATAACTACAGTAGCCATGGCCATTCCGATATGTTGAGTTGAAATGTTACTGGCATAATGAATGACTGAACTGCAAGACGTAACATCGCAAATCGTGAAAACAGTGGCCATAAGAATAGCCATACATAGCAATAAATTAAATCTTGAAAGTTTCATACTCGTTTGATTTTTTTGTTTTAAAATTCTTGTTTAAATACCGTTTAAATACTTTCCCAAAGTTTCTTTTACTTTGGGAAAGTTGTAAAAATAAGGTTATACATTCCACTCAATCATACCCCCGACAAACAGATCGCATTTGTATGCGATTGTCTTATCACCATTTTTAACTGCAACGCCACGTCCAGGAATCATACATGCAGGAATTATATCAGTTACTTTCCGTAGATCGTATTCGTATTCCACGATAATAGGGAAAGGCTTAATATCGCTCAAATGCGACCCTTTTGGCAATGCTGCCTGAATGGCATTCCATTCCTCTACATAAAGAGTAATCGAACACTTAGCAACATATTTTCCTTTGGAATAACCCACGAAAAACATACCCGCACCAGGTGCGCCTTCAATTTCGACAGAATCATCATAGGATAACTCTGTGATACCTTCAACATCTCGGCTAAGCATATTCAATGTTACGCTATTCCATCCGGCCATTTTACCGAATTTATTTATAAGAGTTACTTTATCCATGATTATACAATTTTGGATGTTAAACCTAAGTCCACGTCAAATTCGTGAACAATATCACCTACCTGAACCTGTGCCTTGATGGCCATGGGTGTATTTTCATTGACCGACTGTGCAGGGTCAATAAATACATCGGATGCATCAATATTACCGGCAGTTATCATTGGCTGCAATTTGTCCACAACAGCGCGTTGAGCGTCCGATATCCATGTAGATTTAATGTTACCGGTTGCTTTATCCTTTGGCACTTTCGACCTTACACGTGGAATCAAAGTAGTACGAATAATCCGTGCAGCTTTATTCCAGATGCAATTCAGGTTGAAGTATGAATAATCACTTGTAATAGCGACTGCCGTTTGACAACCACTCAGATAGAAACCGTTATAATCGGTAAATGAACCTACATAAATGTAGCCTTTGTCTGATAATGATTTTTGTTGAGCAGATGTCAGGTTAGCAAATGGAGTACCATCACATAATGAAGCTGATAACCAACGTCCATTGATCATATCAGTCAATGAATAACTTTCTTCACCTTTACGTGTTCCTGGCTTCATTTCAATGTCCACAGAACCTAAGTCCTCATGAATCTTCCGAACGGCCACCATCCCAAGAACAGAGCCAACAGATGCATGTTTTGCATAAATCGCGTTCAACGCCGTTTGTGCAGGGTCTTGTGATATAACCACACTGATATTAGCAGCAACCAAAGTACGCAGGTCGAACAGATCAACCCCGGCATTAAAATAATTAGCAAGTGATGCCTTTGCAACACCTTCGAGTATCACACCGTCGATCAACAGATGTTCGGTGGCAAATGAAATGACCATTCCCTGTAATAACAAAGCATCCACGTTGATCACGTCTAATGCAGCTGAAGCAATACCGGCAATACCAATTACATTTACATTCTTAATCCCTCGGATAGCTCCCAGTAGAGCTACATCCGATACTAAAGCGGCTACAGTAGTAGTCTTAAGCACCGGAAGCAAGTTGAACGTGAATCCTGGACAAAGCCTGAACATCTCCGATAGATGATAGTATGCCAGTTCACCATTCAATGCATCCGATGCCGCCGTAATACCCAAAGTTTCGGCACTTGTTATGTCGAGCAATGGATACACGGTTTTAGCTACTACTTTAGCCGTGGGTGTCATTCCACAAATCAGAACGATAACTCTATCCTGATTGTCAGAAGTACGACCCAAGCCGCCGTTTAGTTTATTTATATTAGCACCTGTAAATCCCATTATTTGGAAGCATTAAGGGTTTCAATTTTTTTTGCAGCTGCTGCAATAACCGTTGGACGGGTATCACCGGTAGCCAATTCACTAATCTGATCTGCCGTAGTAGCAGCTTCTATTTCAGCAATCACTTCCACGGCTTTTTTTTGAGCCAAAATAACTGTTTTTGCTTCAAGACCATCACGGGTAAATGGTGTTAACTCCAGTTCCTTTTTGTAACGGTTATTTTTTGCATGATTCTTTGCAGCTGAGTCACCTTCATCCGTAATAAATGCCTGACCATCGGAAGCCACAACTACTTTGTGAGCCTTTGGATACATTTTAAAGATATCCGATGCAACCGATTTTTGTTCATCCTTACTCAGGACGTTTAATGTTGTTTTTGCTTTTGTTTCCATTACTTATGTATTGAAAAAATGAATACTAATTTTAAAGACAAACCCCTAAAGCGAAATTTATGACGCAACAGTAAACTTGGTCTTATTTCCCTTTAGGGATTAGGGGTTATACAATTCCACTAACCAAAGCTCCAAACCCGATCTCCTGAACACGATCACAAAGTCCGTAAGTTTGAGTACGAAAAGTACTGGTTGGATTAGCTGATTTAGTATCGAGTGTTTCAGGACTGTAAAGTATTTTCACTGATTCAATATGATGCACTGCATTTGGTGCATAGAAAAACAATGATGCTTTACGGTCAGTTGAACCTAACGCAGAACCTTTTGGTTTTTTAGTTCCATCAGCAGCATAGGCCAATGTTGCATTATTTGTGAAAAACTTGAATCCCATTACTGATTTAATAGCACCGGTCGTTACATCAAAGAAGATGTTTTTATCAGCAAAGTATTGAGCTGAATCACGGTCAAGAATCAAATCGGTTGCATGTTCAGGACAAAGAATCATATAAAACTGATTTTCATCCGTCAAATTCAATTTTTTGATTGTTTCAAGAAATTGAACCAAGTCAGCAAACCTTAAACGTTTACGTCCGGTTCCATCATCAGCACCTGTAGTACGGATAACCGGCATATCTGGGTTAGTATTATCCGATGGAGCCATTTTATAAATGCAATGGTCACGCATACCAATTTTAAATGCTTCAGTATGTTTCACACGAACGGCATTACGTTTGTCGTAAGCCAGGTAACGTACTTCAGCATCATCAACCGATGTTGGGTCGGTATCATATTTTTCCCACTCTACAAAAGTCTTAGTACCGGTCATTGCTTTCGGTACAAAGTCAGATGTATTATTTACTGAAAAGCTAACATTATTGATCAGCTTATTGAAACGGATACCATCAGCTGTTAGAGCCGATGCCGGGGCTCCTGGAAGGACACCCATAAAGTCATCCTTAAAATTCTTAAACTCCTGTAAGAGTTGAGGTGCAACGAACTGATTCAGCCAATTGCCATCTACTGTTGTAGCCATAATTTTTTCTATTGATTTTATCACTTTATACTTTACGTCAGGCCGTACAATTACAACCTGTCAAGATCAGTATGATGTGTGGTTTATTTAATTCTGTTACGGGTTTTCCAGTCAGCAAACAAAGCTGCGTATGCTTCAGGTTTTTCATCTTCCAATTCTGCTAGCATAATTGGGTTTTCATCCTGCATTTGTTCAAATGTCTTACCTTGGTAAGTAGCACCTTTTCCATCAACCGACGCTTTAATTTCAGTCGACAATGCAACTACCGGTTGAATACTATCAAGGACGGCTTTTGTCCCTGCAAAGTTGGCAGTCAGCATTTGCTCCCAGTTGCCACGTGTGTCAGCTTTGATACGGTGTTCCTTTTCGGCCTTGTCAAGTTCTGTCTTGATATTGGCCGCGTTCAATTCTTTTTCCTTTAGGTCTGTTGAAGCCTTCAGTGCATCATAGTCCTTTGCCTTTTGTGCATTTTGAGCAAGTTTGGCATTAACTTCATCCTCAGTTGCCGTATCCGGTAAACCGAGTGCTTTTGCAGTTACTTGTAAATTCATTTCGTTTTTTGTATTTGGTTTTGAATTAATAATATCCTGTGGGTCAATTTTAATAGGTGACCCAATGGCCACGATATCCAAAGCAATAGCTTGAGTAATTTTGATAGGTTCTTTTACCGTGGTTACAAAACCATAAGTTTTCGCTTCATCTGCTGTCATCCAGATATCACCGGAATCCCATTTAGTTTTAAAGTCAGCTTCCGGAGTTTTTAATTTTGCTTTATAGGCATCATAATAAGCAACGGTCATATTTTTGAGTAACTTCAAATAATTTTCCATTTCAGTTTCGTTGCCACCCACATAACCGGAAGGCTTATGAATCATAAACTGTCCATTTTTAGCCATTACAAAAGATGTTGCATTTACTGCAACATAAGTTCCGGCACTTGCAACGATGGCACCACCTTCACCGGTATATGTTCCAAAAATTTCAATTAGTATATTTACAATTTCATTGGCTTGAAAACAATCACCACCATTTGTCATCAAATAAACCAAACAGGCAGTTACCCCGGCATCTTTCAACGCCTGGCATCGTTCCCGAAAATCAATGGCATTATTGTCACCCCATTCTGAAATGTTACCAATAATGTCTACACGTCCTTGTGTACCTTCAGAAGTAATATTGATTTGCAATTTTTTTGACATAAGCGTAATTATGACTTGTTTTTATTGTGAATTCGAAGCAAATGTAAAGGGTTATTTCGGTGTATAAAAACTTGTATTTCATACAGATAAAAATTTTATAGTAAATAAAATAAATTCTATTATTCCACTTAAAATTTTTATAGTACATCAAATCATGTTTTGTAAAACCCCGTAAATAGGTACAACTTTGCATAAAAAACAACGCTATCACATGAAGAAAAAGAAGTCCCTAAAGCCAAAAACTGAGCGTAAACAACAATTACCAAAACAGGAGTATGACAAGTTGAAGTTTTCTGCCTATGAATTGGTAGTTGTACAAGGTTATACCCAAAAAAGAGCTGCTGAAACACTTGGATTAACTGAACAAACACTATCAGCCTGGGCAACTGAAGATGATTGGAAAGGTCAGCGTGAAGGACGCCAACAATCCTATCGTACCGATGTGGATAACGTGAAACAAATCATACGACTTACTTCACAACGCAGATTAGATTTAGAACACGAAATACACGATGCTCAAAAAATACAGGATGCTAATTTAGAATGAACTTCGAAAAGAATCTTTACAAATTGGAGATGAACTTTCAAAGCTCACCAAGACATTGGCAGGTCTAGAAAAAGATAACAAATATACCCTGGGTGAATTCATCAATGTCATGGATGATATTTTTACATCTATGCGCTTATTTGATGAAGATTTATTTGTCAAAACCATCCCGTTTCAAACTTACTACGTTCGTAAACGCACTCAAGAACTTGGATAATGGAAAAACCTATTCATGTTAAGCCGGCAATGTATTCTTATTTCTATCAGGAACTGAAAGAAATTGCTTTGAAATATGGGTATAATTTAGTTCTACATGGAAGCATGAACCGGGATTTAGATTTAATTGCGATACCGTGGCAACAAATTTTAAGACCTCACGAAGAAATGATTCAGGAATTTACTGAGTTTTTAGGAGGTGAAATTGAACATGAGTCATGTGGACCGGCTTTTCATGGCCGACTTTGGTATGTAATCAATATTCGTAGACGTGATGAACACGAAAATTATAAAGAAGATCATCAGTATTATTTAGATATTTCAGTAACACCGGTTGCATAACTATGGCTACTCAAAAAGTAAACGATAAGAAACTCGCTGATGCATACCTCGCAAAAATCGAAATAACCAAACGAGCTAACGAGGTAAACCCCTTTGAAACCAAAGCAGAACAAAACACACGAATAGAGCGAACAAAACGTGATGTGGTATATATGGTTAAGAACTACTTACCTCATTATGCCACTGCTGACTGCGCTCAATTTCATTGGTTAGCTGCGAATCAAATTGCCAATGATGAACTGATTAAAATCTTTTTAGAGTGGTTTCGAGGAGGGGCAAAATCCGTTTGGGCTGATGTGATCATTCCTTTATGGTTATGGATGCGTGGTGAAGAAATCTTTATGTGTCTATTATCCGACAGTAGTGAACGTGCATCTGAACTATTAGCAGACATTCAGGCAGAATTTGAGGGAAACGCACTTTTGATTAACGATTTTGGAGCTCAAAAGTGTGATGGTGATTGGGCTATTGGTAATTTCAAAACCATTGATCAACGCTTTATTGGTATGGCTTTCGGGATGAAGCAAAAGATTCGTGGTATTCGTGTCAAACAACGCAGGCCAACTTTATGGGTTATTGATGATCTTGAAACTCCTGATACCATCAGCAATCCAAAACGCATGCGAAAACAGGCTGATAAAATTGAGCGTGAAGTTCTCCCAACAATGACAGGTAAAGTAAGACGTGTCCTTTACGCTTGTAATAAGTTTGCCAGGATAATGACTCAAACCATATTACAGGAACGCCATCCCGAATGGAAAGTTAACCAAATCAAAGCCTATAATAAAGTCACTCATGAGCCGGCATGGCCATCTATGTATACTGCTGAATACTATATTCAACAGGAAATTGATATGGGATTAGTTGCTGCCTATGCTGAATACTTGCATGAAACGAAATTAGAAGGTAAAAACTTTAGTGAAGATCAATGCCAATGGACAAAGTTACCTGAATTGGAAGATATGCAAATGATTCTGGTACATTGGGATATTGCATATACTGACAATGAATCAAGTGACTATAATGCCGTTAAAGTATGGGGTACAATGAATCGTAAATTCTTTATGATAGATTGTTTTGTAAAACAAGCCAAAATGAAGCTTGCATGTAACTGGATGTGTGAGTTTAAAAAAAGTTTGCCACAAGGAGTAAATGTAATATTTCAATTTGAATCACAATTTTGGAATGAAGAAGTTGAACGAAACATTATTGAATCTGAAAATGATTATAACATTTCACTCAATATTATGAAGGTGACTTCAAACGGTAATAAATTGCACCGTATATTGACAATGCAACCCTATTATCAAAACTCTCGAATATATTATAATGAGGGTTTGAAAAGTCACTCAGATACACAGGTAGGAATCATGCAACTTTGCGCCGTTGAAGAAGGTAGTACCGAACATGATGATAGTCCGGATGCTGATCAGTGTGCAATTTTAGCTTTAGAAAAATATTCCACTCCAACTCAAAGGAATAATAATGAAAAACCATTTCAATCAGGTAAAATGAAACATAATTTTGAACGAGCATGAAATATATTGATGAAACTGACCTGGCATCGGTCATACAAGAACGATTTTTAGATGATAGTACTGCCAACATTGCAGGTACTGATGCTATCCTGGTTGACCTTGAGCAAAAGGCCATTGATTATGTCGTTTCATACATTACCGGTCGTTATAATACCGACCTGATATTTACTACAGTTGAACCAATGCGTAACGGTGTATTACGCCAAATCATTGCTCAAATAGTCGTATATCGTGCCGTACGTCGTAATGCTGCACGTAAGGTTCCTGAAGATTATGTTACATTGATGAGTGATTCTACAAAGCAACTAGAACGTATTCAATCAGGTGCAATGTCACTCCCTTCATTGCCTTTAATAACCGCATCTGATGGAACGACTAGTTCACTGATGACAGGTAATAGTACGAACACTGATTTTTTCATTTAAATACCATTTAAACAGTATGCCAAAAGGAAACAGAATTGTAGCAGCAATTGAAACAGCTATCTTAAGCCGTGTGAAAAGTAATTCATTGTTTAGTGAATACTATAAACGTACAGAATCACGTGTTGATTATACGCGACAAGCAACACTCTACAAAGCAAAAGAAATTAAGGACTGGAAATTAGCCATTGCATCAGCAACCGACCCTTATTATCCACGACGGGGTGAACTGTGCCGGTTCTATCAATCACTTAAATTAGATAATCACCTGGCATCTGTGATAGACTCACGTATAATGCGCGTTCAACGTTCATCATATAAAATTGTAAACGAAAAAGGGGAAGAAAATGAGGACTTGAAAAAATTACTTGAACGTCCATGGTTTGATGATATGGTACGGTTAGTAGTTGGTAAGAATTTTCAAGGTACAACGCTCATTGAATTATTTGACCTTGATGAGAACGGTGAACTATCACATGTCAAGGAAATTCCACAAACGAATTTCATAGCACAGTCAGGTATCATTGTCAATTATGAATTTGATACGGATGGTATTTCATATAAGGATGGCATTTACAGTGATTATTACATTCAGGTAGGTGATGATTGGGAACTTGGTATGTTGAATGAACTTGCCATGATTATACTTGCAAAAAAATTAGGACTTGGTTCGTGGATGTCCTATATTGATAAGTTTGGAGTACCACCGGTATTTGTAACAACCGACCGTCAAGACCCTAAACGTACTGAAGAATTATTTGATATGCTTACTAATTTTCGTTCAAACAATTTCACCATTTTAAAGGGAAATGAGAAAGTAGAAATTCCGAATAACTATAACTCAGATGCATATCAGTCATTCAAAGCTTTAAATGAGTTTGCAGATGAACAAATAAGCAAACGTGTATTGGGAAATACAGCATCAACAGATAAGAAAGCTTTTGTTGGAGCCGCCGAAGTACAGGAACGAGTATCTCAAGACCGTTATGAAGCAGACAAACTATTATTTAAATACTTTTTTAATACTCAGATTCGTCAACGCCTGGCTAAACTCAGCAGTGTTTATGCTGACTTTGCAACCCATACAATTATATATGATAATCAGGAAACTATTGCTATCACTGATTATATTGATGGTGTTCAAAAACTAGCTCAATACTTTGATTTTGATACGGAAGAAATCAAAAAACGTACAGGGTTACCTATTATCGGATTAAAAGTTGTACCTAACCCAATAAACCAACCGACTACCGACACTCAAAAAAAAAAGCCTAGTGCATCCGTAAATTTTCAATATGCACCTTTTGCAAGGATAAATGCAATAGCTTCAACTTGGGATAAGAATGCTGAAACATTGGCTAATCATATTTATAGTGGTAAAATTAAACCATCAGACCTGAATAAAGAGATGGTTATAAGTCATTATAATACCTTTAATGATTCGGCTTCAGAAGCATGGGGTAAAGACTACCTGGAGACTGAAATTACAAGTCAGATACGGGATAACCTTATGAAGTTTAGCGGGGCAAAGACCTATAATCTAATGTCACAGTTAACGGAACTGACTGTTAAAGGACTTGACAAGACTCAATACCTAGGTGAAGCTCAAAAAGTTATTTTCCTACATAACAATATCTATTTGGGTGTAGAAAAGAACTTCGTAGCCAGTTGTGCAAACAGTGCAAAAGATTGGGAACAATTTGTTAAGGACATTGATATTTATCCTAATCTTATATTCAAAACAATGGAAGATGCTGAGGTTCGTGAAGAACATGCATCACTGGATGGTATGGTTAGACCGGTAAACGACCCTGATTGGGATATGTATACACCACCACTGGGTTTTCGTTGCCGTTGTTGGCTTGAACAAACCCTTGATGATGCAACTGAAACTCCAAAAGTAAATATTGACGAACAATTTTGCAACAATACAGGCAAAACAGGTGAAGTATTTACCGAAGAACACAACTATTTTAAGTCAATTCCGGAAGATGATAGAGACTTCGTGACTGAAAATACCGACAAAATCAAGGAAAGTATGAACGAATAGTACTGTAAAATCATCATGGATAAGAATAAAGTACCTGATTTTTCCAATATAGGTAAGGATTTGTTGAAAGAAGCACACAGAATTGCTGCAACTGAATCAGTAAAGTTTTTCAAACAAAGCTTTGTTAAAGAAGGTTTCACAGATATATCCTTTTCTCCCTGGAAGAAAACTACAAATCCAATGGCCAGCAAACGGACTCTCTTTGGAAGTGGTGAAAGAGGTCATTTAATGCAATCAATTCGTAAGACTGAAGAAACACCTACACGCATTGTTATTGAATCAGACAAAGACTATTCAGAGATACACAATGAAGGTGGTTCAATAACTGTAACAGTCCAAATGAAAAAATTCTTTTGGGCAAAATACTATGAACTGAGTGGTCAGGTTAAAACAACAAGAGGTGGTACGGCTTCATCTATGTCAAAGGCAAACAGGGTAACCGGTACAAAGGTTATGTTTTTTAAACGCATGGCCTTGATGAAAGTAGGTTCAAAGATTCATATTCCTAAACGTCAGTTCATGGGTAATAGTCAAACGATGATGAACATATTTAATACTTTGTATAAAGAGAAAATTGATATTTCATTTAAACAGCATTTAAATAAATAGAATTATGCAATACTGGAGTGAATTATATTTAGAGATCAGCAAACAAATAACTGATAACCTTCCAGAGATTCAATGGTGTGATCTTTGGCACGAACAAGTAAGTTATCTTACTTCTGAACTTCCATTCCCAACACCTGCTGTATTCATTTCATTAAACATGTTGAATACTGAGGACAAAGGATTGAAAGGCCAGTTATGCAATACTCAGATTGATTTTTATTTATTCTTTGAAACATTCTCAGATTCTTATTCCGGTTCAATCAATCGTGATTCTGCTTTGAACTTTCTGAATCAACTCACAGAGATACATAAACTATTTCATGGTACATCAGGAACTAATTTCAGTGAGATGCGACGTGTGGACATGAAGCGTGAAGATAGTGGTGATTCAGGTAACTTATACCGTATATCATTCCAGTGTACAGTAGACGATATGAGCGCAATGGAAGAATATAATGATACGGATGTAGAGGATATTGTAATTACAAGGGATGGTTCAACTATTGAACCTGTGGATACATCCACATTTATCGTTGAGATATAGTCTTTTCTTTCTTTTCGAGTAGGTTGTTATAATACTCATGGTTATCAGTATCATAGAATATTCGTGCATATATATAATTTGTATCCAGGTAGAAATGTTGTTCAGACATAATTTTCAAAACATCATCCATACGCATACGTTTTAAATCGTATAGTTCATGGAACTTACTTACAATTGCCTTATCACGTTTCTTTATTAGTTCTTTACTTCTCATAGTTATAATTAACAACACAAAGTAACATATAAATATTGAACTAATAAACACATTTTAACCACAAATACTGTAACCTATTTTGTAACCTAAATTGTAACCTATTCGCATTTTTCAAACAATATAACGTAAAAAGAGCGGTCGTACATTTAATTACGCCGCTCTTTTTCGTTTTAAGCCATCCTTTATTAAATCAAATGGTTATCTTTGCCTATGTTTATTTAAACGCTACTACAATAAATTAAATGTGTATTCAATCACTATTCAATGCACAGCACGATTCGTAAGCATTCAATATTTTTTGTTTTGTGTTCACAATCTTATTAATCAATCAATTAAATATTTTTTTGTTCGAGTGGGTTTATACATCATTCATACTGCCCCTCTCAGACGCGCGCTAGACAAGTCTTGCAATTATCTGAATTAAAAGGGTAAACACAATGACTGGAATTACAATGTTATATTCTTTTAATTTGAATTCTTTTCGTATAAA
>Ga0302210_10000125_pt1 | contig 36027 bp, 25 predicted proteins | sample II_Fen_E3_2_FD_198793 | JGI IMG/M metagenome (GOLD analysis project Ga0302210, IMG submission 198793) | Peat permafrost microbial communities from Stordalen Mire near Abisko, Sweden - II_Fen_E3_2 | ecosystem: Environmental > Terrestrial > Soil > Wetlands > Permafrost | place: Sweden: Abisko... | reverse complement strand
GCAATGTATCCGCATATTTCTTCCCGCATCCAACTGCCTGCATTGTAATAGATGCCGTTATCCCAGAACAGGTTGGGTGAGAAGGGTTTGTCTTTATTCGTAAAATAAAGGTTCTTCACATGAAAGATCAACGGTGAATAGCCTTGTTTTGTTGGAACTTTATCCAGGGTGTTGTTCACCATCTCCGAGGTCAGGATTGGTTCGTTGAAGAGCCACAGGGATACAAATTCGGGTAACAAAGCATTGAAGGTAATGACATACGGATATGCCTTGTTGTCGATGAGATAACCACGTTTTTTATCATAGAAGGCACGGTATCCGGCATTCGCTTTTTCGATGTATTCATTGGTAACCGGCAAGCCCAGTTCCTGAGCAACCCGGAGGGTAACGGCGAGCATCCCCTGGTTGACCGCCAGGTTGGAAGTCCGGTTGGGGTATTCCACGCAGTCATTTTGTCCCAGTACGAACCGGGCACTGCTGATACCATCGCCATCAGAGTCAATTTCATTCAGGATATACCGGAAAGCTTTGGTGATTTTATCCATGGGCGGAGGCGTTCCATAGAGCCGTTTGTTGACCAATGCAAACCAGAGGAATTCGAGGGTGGCATCATTTCCTTTCAGCTCCTTGCTGCCCATGGAAGGGGTAATAATGGTTCCGATGGTCCCCGCCTCATTTTGGGTAGCTGCCCATTCGTTGAAAATGCTTACACTGCTTTCCTTGTCGTAGGTACCCATCAGGCTCCAGAAGGAGTCGCGGTTGTACATGTCCGGGGCATAATTGATGCTGGGCACACTGAGGGGTTTGAAGTTCCCGGCACCGGTGATCCACATCAGCATCTGGTAACACGAGTATAGGCATTTCTCTTCGACAGTACCCCTGAACCGCAACCCATCAGCCAGGGAAACCTGGGAAGCAAGACGCACATCGTGCAGGGTTGGTTTTGCAGGTGCCACAAAGATAAAGGTCCGTTTGGTATTCTGAGCTCCCGAAAGAAGTTGATGATAAGGCTGTTCATGGGCTATGGAGCGGATAACTTCCAGGTCTTTTATTTCCAGGGAATAGGGTGTACCCGTTTTTAGGTTCGAGGCGGCTATCAGCAGGTTCGTTATTCCACCTTCGGTATTGGCGATGAAAACAGTTTCTTCCTGATCGGTCCAGAGTAAGGGAGATGACGGGATATTGGTCTGGTAATGGAATCCCTGCACATCGTTGCCCGTGGTGCCTTCATTTTTCCAGAGTCTTAATGACACGGGGAAGGCAGAACGGTGTTTGAAGCGGATGGTGTAAAACCCATCAGGCAAGGGATAAGGTAACCGGAAACCCGCCATATCGGAAGTTGCTTTATTGCCTTGAATGGTATAAATCCCTTTTTCATTGGTCACCACTGCCCCGTTGTACGATTTCCATTCGGTGAGTAAAGGAGTTTTAAACGATATCCTTTTATCCGGATGATTGAAATCGGATAATTCACCAAAGGTGAGCCGGACATAATTATCCACATTGTTACGATCCTCCTGCGAAGCAATACGGTACAGGTTGGCATCACAAATCTCCTGAATGGCACGGAACCCCACCCCGCCCGTTGAAGGACGGCGACGGATATTGCGTGTCCAGAGGTTGCGGTTGCCGGCATCAGTCAGCAATCCGACAGCCAGTGTATCCCCAATCATGTATCCGGCAACCGGGTAAGATTCATGGGCAATGCCGCCTTTGTTATTGGCATTGTCGAAACTCCAGAAACGGGAAGGTATTTCAGGAGAGTCCAACGAAGAACTTACGGAATAGTACAAGAGCGAAAGATTCATCTGGTGCAAGTCAATGCGTTTCTCGACTACCTGTTTATTGACCAGCTCATAGGTTACCCGAATAAATAAATCAGTTTCCAGGTTGGGTAGCTTTACCACTCCCGAGAGAATGATTCCTGAAGCATTCTGAATGGCTGAAGTGCACTTCCAGTTGGTGACAGTTTCCCTTATGGAATGATCTTCGTTTTCAACAGTAATATTTAACTCCCCCGTTTTCATCTGGGTGGATACAGGAATGGAACCATAAAAGAGGTCGACATAAAAGCCTTTTGCGGAATCTCCTTTGAGTTTCAGGTTCAGCTCACTGGCTGAAAGGGAGGAGATGATTATAAGTAAAAGGAGAATTATAGGGCTAAGTTTTAGTTTCATAGGATGGTAGTTTAGATATGTATTTGTCTGAAAAATTATTTATAATTACAAATCAAGAAAACGCTCAAAGCTACTTCGTACGCTTTGAGGTTTGTTCATTTGAGGTTTATTCAGTACTTCTTGATAACTTTTGATATATAGTATTTCCCACTGGAAGTAGTGATTCGAAGGATATAAAAACCATTTGGAACAGTCAACTGAACAGTAGGAGAAGCATCGGAAGTACTAAAAACACTTTTGCCAAGCAGGTCATAGATTTCTTTCCGGGCTATATTCTCGCCGGTTGGGAGAGCAATTTTAAATTCAGTATTAAAGGGGTTCGGGAAAACTTTCAGGGTGGCAATGGTGGTATCGGGTTTCTGGACTTTCAGGGTAAAGAGAGTTGGTAAAAGCTTGATGAGTGCCGGCGAAAGCTCATTGTCATAAATCCTTACTTCATCCACCGATCCTGTAAAATTATACAGTGATGTCCCTTCGTCCTTGCGTGCAATGGTCAGGCTTTTCTGGGTATTCTGAATAAGTCCGGTTTGAGGTTTAAAGGCAGACAGGACGCCATTGCGGTAAAGTTCCGTAGAATACCCGGTATAAACAACAGTAAAATAGTCATATTTTCCAACCTGCAGGAGGCTATCGGCATCCACATCCACGGTAGAGAGATTGGTTTTAACCGTCCAGCGTACTTTTTTACCCGGGGTGATGGAGATTTTATAACGTTCCTCCCAGCTGCCGTGGGAAAGGATAAACTGTTCGGTGTTAGGTAATGCATCGGGTTTCACCCAACAGGAAACCGCTATCTTATCCTGGAAATTAAGGGCAGGATCGTTCGGGGTATAGATATACGAGGCAACGGATGTGAATTGATAGGCTCCGTTTATAAAACCATTGGCACCGGTAGTTGAAACTGCACTTACAGAAACAGCATTTAATGCATTTTGGGCGGCATTTTTGGTATCGCCGTTAAAGGGATAGTACACCAGGGGTGCAGGTTCATTGTTTACCAGCAAATCTTTTACTAAAGCTGATTTGGTAAAGGTCGAAGTCCCGGAGGCATTCGTCACTGTAAGGGTAAGGGTGTAAATCCCGGGGGTATTGGGGAGTGTCCAGCCGGGTGAAAGTGTCAGGTCATTAGACAACGTACCGTTTGAAGTGCTCCAGGAATATGTAAGGTCAGTGGTATTGAGGGTTGCAGACGCTGTGGTGGTGGAACCGATGTGGAAAGGCATTTTATCGGGGAAAGTGATATCCGAGATGACAGGTACGGGCACCAGTTTATCCACTACCCTGACCTGCACCGGAAGTGAAGTGACGGTATCGTTGTTCTCGGACACCTTGCAGGTTAACTGAACCGTTCCGGCAGTTCCCGGAGAAACCCAGGTATACGTACCGGTAGTGGTAGTTGCCACCAGAACATTATTTTGAAACCACTGAAAGGACGGACTTGCTGTCACATTGTTTTCCGGGAGGCAATGCAGGGTGAGGGCATTCAACTTCTGGACAATCGTATCGGATGAGGAAAAAGCCCTGACCCGCAACGGATTTGTATAATTATACCCGGCATGATAGTCGATGACATGACCGTTTACAGATTTAAACCTGCCTTTTACCACGATCGTATTTCCCGAAGGGTAAATGATAATTTGCCGCACACTACCAGCCGGGATATTCAACGGGAAGACACCGGATAGATTCGTTCCCAAAACGGTTTCGGCAATCACATCATAGAGTTCAAAAGTACCCGCAGGGATCGTGATATTCACTGATTGGGAAATTGCAGCCGGGTTATAATAGAGATAAGCCGGAAAAGTTTTATCCCCACGGAAATCAGTCTTGTTCAGGTCAACCTGCAGGATTCCCTCGATATTGGTTTTTGAAATGATGGAACCCAGATACCCCACACTCGAGCCGCTGTACAATGATAAATCGGTTGCAGCCCCGCCCCCGCTGAGGGCATCCCCCATGGCAAAGGGTTGGGTACCATTCCAGTTCTGTTTGATCGATTCATAGGGAATGCAGGATTCCGTATCATTCAGGACAGACCACGCATAACTTGCAGGTTCCTGATTGGCCTGAGGCAATGCATTCCGGTAATACAACCGGCTGGCATTGGCCAGGTTCAGCAGCCACTTTCCCAATGCCCGGGCATACCGTTTATCATATTTGGCTACCGGTGCCAGGGCAGCAGCATGCTGGAAGCCATTCATGCTGAAGGCATAATCATTGCCGGCATCATTGGCTTCGCCGATTAACCCTGAGACATCGTACCCATTCCAATTGCCCTTGATGGTACCCCAACCCCGCAAGGTATTCAGGCCGGACGAAAAGGTCCAGTCCAGCATTTTCTGAAGATTGTAATTGGTTCCCTCCACAGCGTTCATACGGGCAGCAGCTGCAACGCCATACGGCAGTTGAATTTCGTACGAGGGATTGGTAGTCATGCTTTGAAGAAAATCAAGGGCCAGCTCAGCACCTTGCAGGTACTTAGCATTACCGGTCTGGAGGTAGGCCTGGTACATCAGCCACGAGATAGAACCTGATGTCTCCGGTTCAGGGACACTCGTTGTATTTGGGAGCCCTGTCAATAAATTAAACGCCCGGTAGTTCATGGAAGGCGGGTTCCAGGGTTGGACAGTACCGCCCAGTTTAGACAATACTCCCAGTTCCCTGTCGGCAATGGTGGTAAACTGGGTTGCAAAATCGGCATCTGCAGTCGGGTACAAGGCATACAGCTGGTAGAAAAAAACATTGGGCATAATTTCATACCACCAGTCATTGCCGCTGGAAGTGGAATAATTGTTCAGATAGACATTCTGCCCGTTCTGTTTGTTGAAAAAATCCTTGACTTTAGACACCCAGTTGGTATTGAATTGAGTTGTTTTATCCACCCCTGCCAGGGATGCTCCCACCACGGCAGGCAATATGTTGATGGCTTCCGCCACCTGCCCATGATCGAACTGGCCAACGTAACTATCCAGGCGGATGGTTTTAAGGGCAGGGTAATTGATACCGTTGGAAGTACTGATGGCAGACAATGGCAAATAAGTCCCGGTTTTGGAAGTATCGAAGACAAAGTTATCGTAGTTCAATGCCACCTGTTTCCAGTCACGCATGGCATAGGGAGCCGGCATATCGGGCATGAGGTCGATGCGGGGAATGGACAGCTGCTGGGCGGATGTCAGCAAAAATGATCCAATAAAAAGAGTTGAGAAAAGTATTCGTTTCATTTTTTAGTTTTAGATCTTGTTTGTCAAATAACTTTTCCAAAGTTTGGAACTTTGGAAAAGTTGTATTTGAAAAAGTTGTATAAATTTTAATTCGTAGTACGATAAATCAAAAATTCATTCATTTTTAAGGTTACACTTCCCATGAGAATTTTAGAGCCTTTAGGAAGTTGAACGTTATGTTCATTACCAAAGTTTAGAATTACTGTTATCTTATCACCCTGGTATGACCTGGTAAATGTAATCAGGTCTTTGTTCCTTTCCAGCTTCTCATAACTGCCGTATTGAAGGGTTTTTTCTGCATTCCGCAGAACCAGCAATGCCTTGTAAGTATTCAACATGGAATTCTTCAGTTGCAATTCCGTATTTACATTGACCTCCCGGTAATTTTCATTCAACTTTATCCAGGGTGTGCCGGATGTAAACCCAGCATTCGGACTGTCATCCCACTGCATGGGACTGCGGGACTTGTCCCGGTTGTGATTATTCCCTTCCAGAAGAGCCTGATCGGGGGTTTTACCTGCATCAATAGCCAGATCATAGAACGTTTTGCCCTGTATGTCTGCAATTTCCTCAACCGTGTTGGCTGTAATGTTTATCATACCTGTTTCCTCCCCGTAATAAATAAAGGGAACCCCTTTAGCAGTAAGTATAAGTGCTGCCAATGTTTTTGCACGGTCTATATTTCCTCCCGCAAGACGGTCCAATAACCGTGGATTATCATGGCTTCCGAAGAAAAGTGTCGGATATCCGGGCATGTTGTTTTCCATGCTTTGCAACTCCTTAAAAAGCCGTTCTACCGAAAAGGCAGGGATACTTCCGAAATTAAAATTAAACACCACATCCAGGTATTGCGGGGACTGGTATTGCTTCAGGACTACGATCTGGTCATTCCCCACTTCACCTACCGTAAAGCGATCCTTGTATTCGTTGACTGTTGACTTGATGATGGCGATAGCAGTTTTAACCCCCGGTTGATTGATATTATAGACATGCTGCTGCTTTCCTTCTTTAATGGGGTTATCGGTTACCACATCATCGGTATTCAGGAAATTGATCACATCGAACCTGAAACCATCAATCCCCATGTCGAGCCAATAGCGGAGTACCTTTTGAACTTCGCGCACTACTTTCAGGTTCGACCAGTTCAGGTCTGCCATGCGTACAGCAAATTTATGCAGGTAATACTGGTTGGTCAGGGTGTCCAGTTTCCAGGCACCTCCGCCAAAAAAGGATTCCCAGTTATTGGGAGCATCCTTCCAGATATAATAATCGCGATACGGGTTGTCTTTCGATTTGCGGGATTCCTGAAACCACTTGCAGTCGGTGGAAGTATGGTTGAGCACCATATCCATGATGACTTTTATGCCCCGTTTATGGGCTTCATTCAGGAAGTTGGTGAAATCAGCTGCGGTTCCGTACACAGGGTCTACCTGATAGTAGTCGGCGACATCATAGCCATTATCCACCTTACGGGAGGTGAGAAAAGGGGTAAGCCAGATTCCTTTAATGCCCAATGACTGGAGATAGTCCAGCCTGGAGGTCATGCCTTTGAAGTCGCTGACTCCATTCCCATCACTATCCTGAAAGGAGGGCATATAGATCTGATAAAAAACGGTTTCTTTCCACCATGCCTGTTCAGGAACTGTTTGGGCAGTGGCCTGTAATGTCATGAATAAAATTAAATACTTTAGCGTCTGGCGGAACATACTGTGTTGATTTAAGATTGCGATTATTCTTAAACGTGATAAAGGTTGACAGGAAAAAACAAGAGAATAAATAACAAAGGGACCTGACTTATGAATAAGACAAGTCCCTTTTAAAGATGAACGAAAAACTATAGTTTATTTATTTTCGTCCTTGTATAGCTTGGCTACCTGACCATCGGTCAAAGCAACATTATAGACTTTCAGTTCGTCCATGGCACCAATGAAATAATCCCATCCCTGAGGTTTAATAGGAGGTGTTACCCAATCCCATTTAGCGATTACTTCGGCATAAGGAGTACATGCACCTATCATTAATGGCAATACTGTGGCGTATGCTTTAATTGTGCCTGTAAGATTAGGTTTTACTTTATCAGTACCAGTAGCCCATACCATTGTGCTCTTTCCATTAATATAAAACACCAATGTGCCGGTTGTCAAATTCAAACTAACTACGAGTTGTTGCCATGTTCCATTTATTGCAGCACCTCCACCTTCATTATCAGCATCAGTTCCACCTGCAGCAGTAGTGACAGTGAAAAATGGTTTGTTTGCATCTTGAAGATTGAATTTCCATGAGTTCCAATAATTATACGACATAATGTAGTTTCCAGCTCTTGTCGAATCGGGTTTTACCCATACAGAAATCGATAATTGAGAACCTTGAAGGGAGGAAGCAGTATAATCACTGACTTCTAAATGCGAACCCAAACCAAAATGCATAGCTTTACCGACTTTACCAGTAACAAATGTTGGTAAACCAGTATTCGTTCCAAAGACTTGCGAAGCTCCACCAGTTAATTTAGCTGTCCACCCTTTACCTTCAGTTGTAAATTGGTTAGAAGTTACTGTTTCATCAAAGGTCATCCCCATTAATAGGTTTGCTACCGGAATGGCACCATAAGCAGCAGCCATAAACGTAGTTTTTGCTGCCCTTAAATTAACCACCAAATTATCTACTGCCGATTGAGTAATTGCTGTATTTAATGCAGCTGTTTTTGTATTGGTTATAACAGTTTGAAAGGCTGTGATAGCAGCAGCCGGGTAATCGGTTGTTACTGTTGAGCTGGTTGTAAGCGAAGCACAAGAGTCAACTAACGCGGTTAACTTTGTTTGGTCAGCTTTTACAACCGGGTTGTCCGTTTTGGAGCAGCCGGAAATGACTGCAGCAAAAAGTGCGATTGATACACATGCAATAAATGCTTTTTTAATGAGATTTGTTTTCATGATTTTTTTAATTAAATAGTGATTATTAAATTGATAGTTAGTAATTTACTTTTTATTGTAATGCTTTATTAGTATCCAGTTCCGATTGAGGAATTGGAAAATAGAAACGTGGGGCTTTCCATTTGAAATCAGTTCCCAATGCAGCTTCCGCTGTTGCCTGTCCCCAACGCATGAGGTCAAAGAAACGGTGGAATTCAAATCCAAGTTCCTTGCGGCGTTCGTTTTGAATGACAATTCGCATATCGGATTGTGTAGTAGTAGTGGAATCACGGGCCAGATTAACACGCAAACGCACTTTGTTTACTTCAATGGCTGCACTTGCCACCGCAGTCGGTCCTCCTATTTCATTCAGTGCTTCTGCTTTCATTAGTAGAATGTCAGCATAACGCATGGAATGATAAGGAACCGTAGACTGGCTTTTTGAGGCTCCCAGTATGGTGTTTTCGTCATATTTCTTTACCAGATACCCGGTAGCTTCGGACCACGAAGAGGAGAAAGTGGTATTGTTGAGCCAAGGTTTTCCATCCCTGCCAATCGAAGCATCCAAACGTGGATCGTCAGATCCATCTTTGGTCTTCTGAACAAATGCATCTACATAGTTTTGAGTAGGGGCATTGAAATAATATCCTCCTTCAATAGCTGGGGCAAACCATACATTTAAACCATTTCCGATAGATGATGCGGTAGTATTTGCATACCGGATGCCAAAAACGACTTCCGTACTATCTTCTGCACCCGGTTTGAACAGATTGGCGTAATTGCTAAGCAATTTATAGTGGTGTAGGTTTTCTAATGCCTGAATGTTTGTGATACAGTCGGTATATTTTTGTTGATAAAGATCAACTTTTGCAAGTAAACCATAAGCAGCGCCCTGGGTTACCCGGCCTGCATCGGCATTTGGATAGGTTGCGGGCAACACGGCAATAGCTTCAGTTAAATCCTTTTCAATCCGGGCATAAATAGCTGTCACTTCACTTAAAGGAACATTAATAGTGGCAGAGGTAAGTTGAGGTTCAAGCTTTAAAGGTACTTTTCCGAATATGTTCACCAGGTTGAAATATGAATAAGCACGTAAGTATTTTGCTTCTCCTACCAACCTGTTTCTTAAAACAGCATCAAAGCTCATGGGTGCTATGTAGGTAATGGCGTTATTAGCCCGGGCAATCGTTTCGAAAGAGGATTTCCAGAATACATTGAGGATCCCGTTGTCGGCAGCAGCCGAGAAATCATTGATCGCGTTTATGTCGGCCTGGTCGCCGGCATTACCGCCTTTTACTGCGTCGTCCGAGGCTACATCCCCGAATATCCAGAGCGTATTGCCGTACAACGAATTATAAATCCCGGTAACTGCCATGGTCGCAGATTCAGGCGTTGTATAGTAATTGGCAGAAGTATAATCTCCTTTTAGTTCTGCAGTCAAAAAATCAGAGCAAGAAGTGAGCAAACCAAGCACTGCTACAATGATTATATAAAGTATCTTTTTCATGATGGTTTTTATATTAAATAAATGAAGGTTGTAAGTCCTCCAATTATGATTTTTTTGTATGAATTAGTTAGAAGGATATATTAAGTCCGAAAGTGTATGTGATAGCAGTCGGGTATGTACCCCAGTCAATTCCATTGGCACGATCGCCTTCGCTTGCAGAATTGGTGCTGACAGTCATTTCGGGATCAAGACCTGAATATTTTGTAAATGTGAGCAGGTTAGTAGCTGCAACATATGCCCGAATGGTCTGAATCTTAAACTTTTTCGTATTCGGAATGGTATATCCCAATTGAACGTTTTTCAGGCGCAGATAAGAACCATCTTCCAAAAAGCGGGAAGAAGCTTTTACATTATTAGCTTTAGCAGCCCACGAAGCACGCGGTTGGGTGTTGGAAGTTCCTTCTCCGGTCCAGTGTTCCTTGTAATAACGTTCGGTTACATTAAATCCGCGGTAGAAACCTTCGATATCATAATTCACCTGAGAATAAATTTTTTGCCCAAATGCTCCCTGAAAGAATACCAATACATCAAATCCTTTGTAATTTCCTGAAAGGTTAAGCCCTGTTGTTACAGTCGGTATGGCACTTCCCATAAAGACCCGATCCTTTGCATCGATCACGTTATCCTGATTCTGATCAACATATTTCACATCACCTGGTTGTACATTTTTACCCTGGTAGGCCGAAGTCAATACATCAGCTTGATTTTGAAATATTCCGGCCATTTGGTACAGATAAAAGGATCCGACAGGTTGGCCAACATCGGTCTTAGTGGCATATACTCCGGTATCGACAATACCCCCGGGATATGGGGCATCAATATTGAGCACTTTATTTTTAATAATTCCACCATTCCAGGAAATATTGAAGCCGCCGTCTTTGTATTTCTGCCTGAAGAATAATTCAAGATCTATACCCGTGTTCATCATGTTTCCCTTGCTGTTAATCCATGGAGCACTCGCATTCCCTATGGAAGGGGGCAATGCAGCCTGTACTAACATATCTTTGGTAATCTTGTAATAGTAATCGAGACTTGCACCAAATGTGCCTTTAAACATTTCCAAATCCAAACCGACATTAAACTGATTACTGGTCTCCCATTTCAAATCGATATTTCCTAATGAAGTTTGGGTATATCCGTTGTAAGCTGCTCCTCCGAAAGTATAAAAATAATTTTGGGAATACCGATCCAAATAAGCATAGTTCGGAACTTCCTGATTCCCGATAGAACCATATCCGGTGCGAAGTTTCAATTTACTGATATTCTCTATATTTTTAATAAACTCTTCTGTATCCAGATTCCAACCGGCTGAAACGGAGTAGAAAGTTCCCCATTTATTATTCCCAACAAAGTGTGAAGAACCATCGCGTCTTACGATACCGGATAGGTAATATTGCTGGTTGTAATTGTAATTGACATTGGCAAAATAAGAGAGTAAGCTGGAACCATCTTCACCCTGGCTTGCAGAGCTCTTGCCCGTCGAACCTTTGCCTATATACAGGAAATCCGGATTAGTATTGGTAAACTGGCTATCACTGGCAGAAAGGCTATATCCTGATTTTTTAATGGCTTCTACGCCGATTAAGCTGGTCAGGTTATTGTTTTCTCCAAATTTGAGGCTGTGGTTCAAGGTACTGTTAAAGGTCCAGTTTACATTCGTTGCACTCGACACATTCAAACTATTCGGATCATTGATGCGATTCTGGGTTCCCCAGGTCATATTGAATTCCCTCAACTCCTGATTGCTGTAATCCACTCCGAATGTACTTTTCCAGAGTATGTCAGAAGAAAACTTAATAAGCGCATTTCCGGAAGCCAGTAACGATTTTATTTTTTTTGTACGGTCGGTATTGGCAGCTAAACCTTCGGGACTATATCCATCCCCAAAAAAGGAGTTGTATGCCGAATTGCCGTAATACTCGGAAGGCAGATCCACGTAACTTCCTGTTGAATTATATACCGGGATAGCAGGGCTTCTGTAAAGGGCATAACGCACCACACTTCCACCTTCGCCGGCCGAACCATCCCCGGAACTGGATACCATCCTGTTATTGGATAATCCACCGCTGACATTCAGTCCGACATGTAACCATTTCCTGATATCCGAACTAATATTGGATCGTAAACTGAAACGTTCGTAACCGGTATGGTTGATAATACCTACCTGATTAAAATAAGATCCTGAAATCATATACTGAGTTTTTTCATCTCCTCCACTCAGGGATAATTCATAGGACTGAAGAGGGGCATCTTGAAATATTTCGGACAAATGATTGACATTTGGAAAAGCTTTCAAATAGCTCCCTTCAATAAGAGGACGCTGTACCACCGATGACAGATTATCAGCCGTTGCTGCTTCATTGTACATCTGGATATATTGGCCGGTAGTAGCCATCGGAGTCAGATGTCCATGGGTCTGATAACCTAGCTGGGTGTTAAACGTAATTTTAGCAGCACCTGCTTTACCCGATTTAGTGGTGATAAGAATTACTCCGTTTGTTGCACGGGAACCGTAAATAGCAGAGGAGGAAGCATCCTTCAAAATGGTCATGCTTTCAATTTCATTGGGGGAAAGATTATTGAGTGCCCCTTCCACCGGAAATCCATCGACAATGTACAACGGTTCATTGGTTAATCCGATGGAGTTTACCCCACGGATTCGTACCGATACCGCAGCACCCGGAGCACCTGTCTGGTTTGCAACCTCAACACCGGCCACACGGCCCTGTAAAGCCTGTTGTGCCGATGCAACAGGAACTTTCGAAAGTTCATCCCCATCAACTTTGCTGATTGCTCCCAATACATCCCGTTTCTTTTGAACAGAATAGCCCACGACGACCACTTCATCGATAAGTTTGCTTTCCGACACAAGCAGTATACTCAGGCTTTGCGGCCCTGTAATTTTTATTTCTTGAGCCTGGTACCCGATATAGGATACTTTCAGAATTCCATTCAATGGAGCAGCAATCTTGAAGTCCCCGTTCATTCCTGTAATGGTGCCTGTATTAGCCCCTTTTAGTATGACATTTACTCCGATCAGAAGTTCATTGGTAGACGCATCCTTGATAACACCAGTAACCTGGAGCAAATTCTGGGCTTGCAGCATAGTTCCGAGTAGAATAAAAGAAAGAAAAAACAGTGTTTTTTTCATAATGACTTGCATTAATAATTAGTACTAGATTTACTATATTTGACTGATATAATTGTGATTATAAAACATAATCTATACTTTAAAAACATTTTGTTCAAAAATATACTGGCTACGAATTTCTATTGATAGGAAATAGAAATACCATTTATAACTAATTCATTATTTTTAAATTCAATTATTTTTCCTGCCGGGATTTCCACCAATATGCTGGCCTGATCGGCAGGTATCGGGATGGGTGTATCCCCAACAATTGACCTGGCTACATATTTTTTTGATACAATATCAAAGACATCTACTTTCCCTGAAGGATGATAGGTTACATTTTTTGAAACCGGGAAGGGATTATAATACAGATAGGTCGGATAAGCGGTATGGGCATAAAAATCGGTCTTGTTGCAATTGAGTCTCAGAATCATTTTTACGTCTGTAGTATCCACAATCGCCCCCATGATTCCTATCGGCGAAGTGCTGTACAGGCTGAACATGCTTTCTTTCGGATTCTTGGGATTCCAGTTCGGTCCATCTCCCAAGGCAACAGGATGTACATCTTTCAGGGAAGGTTTATTGTAACAGTCGGAGTACCGTAACCCTTCATATCCTACCACCGAATGAGTATAGTTTTTCATTTCGGGCAGCCATTGATTCCCGTCCCGGATTTCATTCGGGAAGAACAACCGGGTTGAATTGACATTATTAAGCATCCACTTGCCGATAGCCCGTGCAAATTGTGGCTGATACTTAACCATTGGCACCAGGGGCCAGGCCATTTTCATGCTGTTCATAAGGAAAGCATATCCACCTCCATCGATGATACTGCCCTGCAAACCGCTGACATCATACTCGCCCCATTTACCCACAATCACTCCCCAACCATTCCGGGCTTGCGGATTTTTACAACCATCGAAAACCCAGTTTAACATCTTCGCGATATCATAATTCGTTCCCTGCTCGGCATTCAACCGGGCAGCAGTATAGATTCCCATAGGGAGCAGGATCTCGTAGAAACGGCTTTCCTGTTGGTTGTTCAAGGCCGCAATGGCCGATTTAGCATGTGCCAGGTATCTGGGGTCTTTATATTTCTGGTACGCAGCATACAGCACGTATCCATGTCCTCCCGCTGCATCCTGTTGAAATGGTATGTTACTGACCATTCCTTTCATCTTCCCATAATCGAAATACGAATAGTCATAGTTCCCATTCAACACCGAATCTGCCTTGCAAAACTTCTCAGCGATGCTGCGTTGTATATGGTCTGCATTTTCCACGTTCGGGAATACATCACAAACGGCATAGTACAACACATTCGGCAAGACATCATACCACCAGTCACGACCATAGCCACCACCCTGCAACGCTACTTCCGGGCAGGTATTGTTCATCATGATATCCCAACCGGTACCCGAATTGTAGTAGTTTTGAATCATCCTGACATAGTTGTACCCGTTTTGATGAGTCTTGTCAATACCGATTAACCCGGCACCCAGGATGGCTGACAATGAATTCAGGCTTTCATGGAACTCCCCGTTATTATGGGTGGCTCCCTGACGGACGTCGTTGATAGCTGTATAGAGACCAAATGTAATTTGAGGCAGATTACGTTGGCTGTTATCCAGCCAGATCATTTTACCTGCCTGCATGTCTGGGTTGAAATCGAACACATAAGCATCATATTCCTTTGCCTTTTGCTTCCAGTTGAGGATCTTATAAGGAGATGGGGTATTGGGCATCATTTCTATCCTTGGAATTGCTGTCTGCACGACTGCCTTTCCGTAGTTTTCATTCGCTACGCAGGAAAATAAATGTCCTGCCAGGAGAATGAGGAATAGTGTTGATTTATAAGTTCTCATGCTTTTTTCAAGTTTGAAAAGTTTGAAGAGTTTGATGTTTGAAAGGTTAAGCGTTGATTGAGTTAATTGGCTTGATTGAGTTGATTGAGTTGATTAAGTAGATTCTTTGTATTGCTATTCCAGAATGTTTATACTCCCTGACTGCGAAACTTCAAACCTTTCAAACTCTTCAAACTTTATACTTCGTGTCTACCTCTTTAATAATATGTTTTGCCAAAGGCAATGAGATCAACTGTAAGGCAGCCACTATAATCAGGGCATATTTCAGGGCAAAGATCTCGGATCCAAAATAAGCCAGGGATATAAACAAGATCATCCCGGAAGCCCTTCCAATGAACAGTCCTACTTCATGGCTTAATATGTACGCATATTCATTCCGTTTCTCGATACCTGAGACAGCATCAATCGTTTTCATCATCGTTGGGAAATAAGCCAAGTCATGCAGGGGTTGGAATAACACTTTACAAAGTACGAATATGATGACACCTATTGCCGAAAACAGAATTCCATTGGCCAGGGTTCCAATAAAAAATATAAACAATCCGAATCCAAAGATCTTCATCCGGTGCTCAGGTTTAGCAATGCGACCCAATACATACACAATGATGGCTGTTGCACCACCTCCGACACCCTGAATCAGACCCAGTGAACCTTCGTTGCCTACTAACCGCATCACCAGGATGGCAGGTGCTGTTACCAGGAAACCCTGTACCATCCCTTTCAGGCTCGCTAATGCCAGGAATTTCTGCCACAAAACGTGGTATTTGAAGTAAATGAATTTCTTCTGTACCGGGTTTACAAAATCACCCTTGGCAAGCACCAGACAAGCTCCGATAGCAATAAAGAATACAATTACCGTAATAATCTGGTATCCCATATTGAAATTGATAGCATGTCCAAAGAATACTTTTCCGTCAATAGTCCCTAAAAAAGCACCAACCAACAACGGAATGACAATACTCCACAGGGAGAAAAAGAAAGATTCCAGACCAAAGAAATAATTCCGGTTACTATCGTTGGTTGCTGTCAGGGCCAGTAAATAGCGGTTGGTCCAAAAGAAACCGGTAGAAGCACCAATGGCAAATCCTGCAATTCCAAGTTGTACAATCCCAATGGACTGAACGAACATCATCGCCATTAATGCAATAGCCGAAAGTATAATTCCAAAACTGTACAACCAGTTCACTTTGAAAATTTTCAGTAATACGCCATTCAGAATGGAAGTACTTACCACGCCAATATACATGAACAACTGAAAAATGACCACATAGGTGGAGTTACCCGTATTACGCATGATGTACGCTCCCACAAAGATCTCAATGATGGGCAAAATCATTCCGTACAACATATTGGTGATCAACAATGTCCGTATGTTTTGGGGCTGGGTCTTGAAGAACAGGTATTCTCCGGCTAATTTATTGGCCATGACTACTTCATTAAGGAATTTAATATTTCTGTTATGGAGAACTCGGCACTGCAAATCACTTCATCGCTGGCACCATAGAATATCTTTATACTATCCCCTTCGACATAATGGCCATTGGTAAATACCACATTCCCGAAGAATCCAGTTTGCTCGTATTCAGCAATAGGTTCCATGATAGGCTCCGTACTTCGTGCCAGTACTTTCGAAGGGTCCTTCAGGTCAAGCAACAAGGCTCCCAGGCAATAGCGGTGATCCTTGTTCGCGCCGTGGTATATCTCCAGCCAGCCTTCTGATGTTTTAATGGGTGCACCTCCGGCTCCTACCCGTGCTTCATCCCAACTACCTTCGCGGGTTATAGCCAGACATTTGTGGTTTCCCCAATGCACCCGGTCGGGCGATTCGGCAAGCCAGATATAGTTGCCTCCCAGTTCAGGACTGCTGGGCCTGTGAAAGGCGTAGTATAGGCCATTGATCTTTTCTTCAAAGAGGGCACTGTCCTTGTTGTGAGGGGGGAATATCATTCCTTTGCGGTCGAAATGCTTAAAATCTTTCGTGGCGATCAGTCCTACGCCCACAGCTACAGAAGAGACTTCCGTAAAGGTGAGGTAATATCCGTCTTCCATGGTGGCTACCCGGCAATCTTCAATGCCGAATGCTTCAAGGTCGCCTTGTCCGAAAATAGGAGGGTATGCCGGATCTTCCTGAAAATGAATATCGTCGTCACTCCACACCAACCTTAAATAGGAAAGGGTAGTAAGGTAGTTTTTTCCTTTGTAGAGAATGACACGCGGGTCGGTGGCATCCAGTTGTGGATCGTTTTTATCAAAACTAAGGACTTCAATCGTTCCCTGGGGTGTATAGATGGGAAAGCTGATCTTATCCTCTATTTGGGTAGGACGTTCGGCTACTCGGAGCAGCAGCCATGTTTTATGATTCATTCTGAAAACTCCCGGATTGAGCAGGCAGGTAATTTCCATTCCGTCGATTCCCGCTTTCAGGTCTCTGGGACGCATCAGGGGATTATTCGTTGATCTGTGAGCAATATCCATAATATTGTTGATTTAAGTGTCTTTCGTTTGCAAATATAGACGGGTGTTACCATCGGGTGGGTATCTTTTTTTGACAAAAAGGTATGCCCTTTTGTCATTTTAAGAAAATGATACTTTTTTGATGAAAAAAGATACCTTTTCTTGTGTATTTTTGAACCTTTATGATAGTATGTTTGTATATATTACCGAGAGTAAGATATTCAAAAGAATTCATGTAGTATTCATTTTTGAGAAAGAATGTGCGTACAAGACGCATATTTCCTGGATTTGAGGATTAAATTACAGATTTTAATCCTATCAAGGCCCATGGATATGACCGGGTGTTCAAAACTTAAGCTACTGGTGTCTAAATACGTATTCAGAAAATCAAATACTAAAAAGACTGTTTTAGACACTTGAATCGAGTGAATCAACGTTCTTATCTTTTTGTATTTCATTACAGTTAAAATCTAATCATACGATATATCAAATTCGGGTTCAATGAAAAAATCACTGCTCATTATTTCACTATTGGCATCGTTAGCTGCGACAGCTATCAACTATGATGTTTCTAACCTGACCAATAACGATGGACTCTCTAATAGTTCCATCAATGCAATTAACCAGGATTCTGGAGGTTTGCTCTGGTTTGGCACCTGGGATGGGTTAAATGTATACAATGGAAGAGAATTTAAAATCTTTAAGCCCGACCCCGGAAATGTGCGCAGTATCAGTAATAACATCATCCGCAACATTGTCCAGGGACAAAAGTACATTCAATGGATCTCCACTGACTTGGGAATCAACCGGTTGGACACTAGGAATAACACCTTTGAACGCTTCTTTACAGACAATGGCAATCATACTGTTTTTAACGAGAACTCCTTTTTTGTTGCCCGCAATCATTCCAACCGGATCTTTGCAGCCGTTTACGATCAGGGAGTCTACTTCTTTAATGCCAAAACCCATCAATTCAACCACCTCAACGAAGTTCCAAGATTCAGGACCCGCAACATCTTTTTTGATGTGGATGACAACCTGTGGGTATATACCGAAGAAAAAGTGTTATACAAAATCATCTTTAAGAAAGGAACATCCGAGTCCCCGGTGATCGACAATGTCATTCAGTTCCGGCTTCTGAAAAATATAGAGTCAGTATTTTACAGTCCTGGCAACCGGATCTGGATGCAAACAGTGGAAGGAAGAATCTTTTCATACAGGATCTCGGAAGGCATCCTGAATGAATCAACCACCACAGGCCTGAAAATTGGGGTTCTCCGCGCCATGCTTTTTATGGACACTTACCAGTTGTGGGGTACTGCCAACGGGTTATACCGGTATGACCTGAAGACAGGACAACTGGAACCTGTACTTTCCAATGTCTCTGTCTTGTCGCTCTATACGGGCTCGCAGCATATCATTTGGGTAGGAACCGACACCCGGGGGATCTGGCAACTGTCCCCTTCCCGGGAGAAATTTCATACCTATTCGTCTGAAAACACTCCGAACTTCGGAACCAGCTCTGTACGGACATTCTTCCAAAGTCCCGTCCGGACTCTCTGGGTAGGAACCAAAGGAAGCGGGATATACACCTTCACGCGCAAAAATGACAATCAGGAAGCAACTATTAAACAACATTTTACAACTGCTGATGGCTTATTGAACAATTCGGTCTTTACCATTGTACAGGGTTCCGAAAAAGAGTACTGGATTGGCACCGATGGGCTGGGTGTAAATTACTATGACACCGGCCGAAAAAAGATTTGCACTTTGACGGTAGCCAAAAATCTGCAGCGTCAGATCAACCTGTCATCAGTGTATTCCATCCTTCCGGGCGAGAAGGATATCCTGTGGGTGGGCACCAGTGGGTACGGCATGTACAAGCTGGAAATCGACCGGAGTACCAGCCCTTATTCCATAAAAAACTATACCCAGTATATTTATAAGAACAACCAGTCCTCCTCCCTGAGTAACAATATTGTGTACTCGATTATCCGCGACGATGCCATTCATCTCTGGATTGCGACCCGTGGCGGCGGGCTGAACCGGTTTAATATTCGTACCGGCCAGTTTCAAAACTACAGGTATTCGGCCAAGGGGTCTGATTTTATCAGCAGTGATGACATCCTGTGCCTGTATAAGGACAGCCGCGGAACCCTGTGGGCAGGAACAAGCATGGGGTTGAACAAGCTCCTGCGGGTTGAAAAAGGACGCCCAGTTTTTTCCCGCTACACCGAAAAAGAAGGAATGCCTAACAATACCATTCATGGCATCCTCGAAGATAAGGAACATAACCTGTGGCTCAGTACCAACAAAGGGATGGCCGAATTGATTCAAGAGAAGTCAACCTATCGGATTGTGACCTATTTCAAAAAGGATGGGTTGCAGAACAATGAGTTCTCCGATGGTGCCTTTTACAACGATCCTTATTCCCATCAGTTTTATTTTGGGGGCATCAGCGGGTTTAATGTTTTCAATCCACTGGAAATATCCCACAGCAATTATATGCCCTCGTTGATTCTCGACGCATTCTTTGTGGACAATGTCGAATCGAATCTGGCTGCTTATTCCAGATCAAAAGGCTCGCGTGAAGTCCTGACCATGTCGTATAAAAACAAATCGTTCAGCTTTAAATTCATACCGCTCGATTACATTTCGGGTTCCAAGTGCGAGATTTCGTATATGCTCGAAGGGTACCAAAAGGAGTGGATCCAGTTGGGGACATCCAATACCATCGTATTTACCAACCTGCCCGAAGGGAATTATCTATTAAAGGTCCGATGCAGCAATGCCGATAAGATCTGGAACAAACAATACTTTTTTCTCCCCATCAGGATGCTCCCACCCTGGTGGGCCAGTTCATTTGCCTATCTGGTGTACTCCCTCTTGCTGCTTGTGTTGTTTATTGTGATCCGCCGGTTTGTAAAGAACCAGTTGGAAGTGCGGAATAATATTCTGCTGAAGGAACTGGAGAAACAGAAGATAGAAGAAATTCATCAGGCAAAACTAAGTTTCTTTACCAACATTGCCCATGAGTTTTCAAACTCACTCACGCTGATCTACGGACCTTGCGAACAATTGCTCCGTACACATACCACCGATGAGTATACCCGGAAATATGTCAATATTATCAAGTCGAACTCCGAACGTATGCAGACCCTGATACAGCAGCTGATTGATTTCCGAAAAGCCGAGACAGGCCATCTAAGGCTGGATATAGAGAAGGTGGACATCCCCGAACTGGTCAAGTTTGTGGTGGATAATTTCATGGAAATACTCGAGGAGAAAAAGATCCTGTTGACTTTTGCTTTTATACCTCCTGCCATTCTCTGGCAAACCGACCGGGATAGCATTGAGAAAATCGTATTCAACCTGATTTCAAACGCTGTCAAATACACCCCGGAGAATGAAACTATAAAAGTATTGGTGGAAATAAAGCAGGACAACTTGGGCATTCGTATCACCAATACCGGAGTGGGCATCAAAACGGAGTACCGACAAACTATCTTCGACCGATTCGAAGTATTGGAACGTTTCGAGAGACAACTCTCGAAGGGCATTGAGACCCGGAATGGCATCGGCCTTGCCCTGTGTAAAAACATTGTGGAAGTGCTCCAGGGAACTATCGAAGTGGAAAGTGATGGAGAGTCCTACACAACTTTTGTGGTAAGCCTGCCCCAGCAGGATCTGGATGAAACTACGATTTCCAAAGTGCATACTGCCACTTTGTTTTCACCAATACCAATAGAATCCAGCCAGGTTGACTTCGCCCAGAAGAGTCAGAACACTATTCCCGACACCCAGAAGGAAGGCCTGATCATGGTGATTGATGATGAAAGTGATATTAGGGACATGCTCTGCGATTTCCTGAGCCCCCGGTATGAAATAGCGCAGGCTGCCAATGGCCGGGAAGCATTGGAACTCATTCGGATCCGAATGCCGCTATTGATTATTTGCGATATCATTATGCCCGTGATGGATGGAGTCGAATTTATCAGGATCATGAAGGAACAGGAACTAACCCGTCATATTCCCATTATCCTCCTGTCCTCCAAAAGTTCGGTCGAGAACCAGATAGAAGGCCTGGAAACGGGAGCCGACGCCTACCTGAGCAAACCTTTCCATCCCCGGCACCTTGAAGCACAGGTCGAAAGCCTGCTCCACCGCAATAAGGCTATACTCGATTACAGCGAGTCCACCTATGCGGCGCTCGAACAATATGAAGGCAAGTTGATACACAAGGAAGATAAAGAGCTGATGCTGAACATAACCCGGATCATCCATCAGCAAATAGACAATGAATCGCTGTCCCTCGACTTCATTGCCGACGAACTGGCCCTGAGCAAAATGCAGCTCTACCGTAAAATAAAGGAACTGATAGGCCAGACACCCACCGAATACATCCGTTCCATCCGCCTGAAACAAGCCGAAAAGCTGCTTAAAACCACTAATAAGACCGTCCAGGAAATCATGTTCGTTTGTGGATTCAACAACAAGGCTCACTTCTACCGCGAATTTGCAAAAAAATACCACCTGACACCCAAAGAATACCGCAACCTGAAGTAGAGGGTTGATTGGAGTAACAGGAAATTGGATAATTGGTTGGTTCAAAGTGACGGCCTGGCCGGAAATGAGGCCGTCACTAGATTCAGTTATTATTCCTTTTTCAGCACGCTTCAACTCCCTTAATCCGGAACATGGAATATTGTATAGGCTGCAAAATACCACCCCTGACATAAACTTCCCTGATAACCAGTTTTCAGAATATTATTAATATTCCCTATGTCAAATCTCCACTCCATCCCTACAACTCTTTTTTTAAAATAAATCCGTGGCGGTGGGATGGAATCTACTGGCAACCAGCAAATTCAGAAACTTGATGAAAACGGTAGGCAGGAACCGGGGCATAATCCGTATCACCTTTTAGCAGGTAACATAATTTCAGACACAGAAAACCAGTCTAAATCAATAAGTAAATTCTATCCTCATCCTGTCGCTGCAAAAAACAAGCATGACAGTTTTTTAGACCTTAGTTGTAACATAAATGTAATAATCTCTCAATGATAGATTACATCTAGGTTATATTTAGGTTACATCTATATTACAGGCTCCATAACGTTTTAGGTGGGAACTCTGATCTTACAACATTGACCGGTACCGACTTCATCGGAGCTTTTAATTCCGCTTTTGCAGTACCCTAAACTATCAGAAGCTATGAAAGTTGATAATTTATTTTTTTAAATAATGTAAAGAACACGATAGATGAATCGATTGGTTCAGAGTCCATTTAGAGCGTTAGATACTGATTTTATGGATCGTTTTGCTTCACTGGATTATAAAATCAGACCTTAGATAAGTAAACAAAATTAGCGACTCTCTTCCGACTCGTATCCGACTCTTTTCCTATTTTAGGTAAAAAGGAACTATAACCAGTAGTAATTCATATATAATCCAGGGATAATCCGTACTTATATAAATACGGGTTATATACGGGTTATGTACGGATTATATACGGGTTATATACGGGTTATCCTAAAATAGGATACGACCTGGTATAGATTAGCCGCCGAATTGATACTATGCAGAGGCGAATTGGTCACTTTAATTCCTGAAAGTAAACTCGACTCAACTCACCGATAAATCCGGGGTTTTAAGGCCTAAAACTCTTATTGGGTTTCAACTCAGTTGAACCGCATTTTTACCAAAACAAGTCAATTGACAAAAAAAGTTTACGCACCCAATTCGAAAGAGAGCCATATTACATCTGCATCATCATACCGATAGGATGATAGATAAATACGGGTTGTAAAGGCAAAAGGAACAGTCCGGGCTGCACTAAATCCAAACGGGCATGAAACCGACCTGGACTGAAGTAGCAGGGTGAAGACCTAAAAGACTTCCATTCACCTGGAGGTAATCGTCTTTAGTCCCTGCTGGAAAAGGTATTTACAGCTTTTTTTAAAATTCTGGAAACAACATTTAAGGATTCCTATTACTTCCTGGTTGATGATCGGAATATGGGATCTTTGCATTCTGTTGGCGAAGAAATGTCAGCCGGAGTATCAACTTCTTCGCAGACATGGAGAAAAGAACGAAACGACGACAACACGGAGATATTTTTCTATGCAGAATTAATTACTATATTTGCAGTATAAAATAAATCTCAGCACTTGATATATCTCTTCCGAACGATATAGGTGGAAAATGTTCCATCTGTTATTTTGCCAACTTGCGAAAGCGTATTGGATTATGAAAAAAGAGGTAACCACAGGTACAGGGATCCTGTAAGTACATTCAGGAATATACTTTCAAGACAATCGGGTTCACTTTTTCTAACAATGCGTTTATGACTTTAAAATTACTCCTCCCACTCTCTCTTTTCATCACCTTCACGGTATCGGTATCGGCAGCTATCCCGGATGGATATTACTCCAACCTGGCAGGCAAAAAAACAGCTGATTTGAAAACGGCAGCTTTCCTGGATATTAAAACCCATGTGGCGCTGAGTTATGACAATATGTGGACTTATTTTCCACAGACGGATTTTTTACCATCCGAACCCACCAAAATATGGGATATGTATTCGAACAATATTGTTTTATTTACCGCCCATTCGTCCATTGACAAAGAACATTGTGTTCCCAACTCCTGGTGGGGTGGGCCAACGGTGGATAGTGAATATGCATACGGAGATTTGATGAACCTTTTCCCGGCAAATAATTCCATCAACCGTTCGAAAGGAAACAACCCACTGAGTGAAGTCGGAACTACTACCCCTGCCGGAAATAACGGAGTAAGCAAAAGCGGCACTTCTATCACCGTGGGATACAGCGGGAGTGGATTTGAACCGTCAGATATTTACAAAGGTGATTTTGCACGAACATATTTTTATATGGCTACCTGCTATCAGAATTATACTACGTGGTTATCCGATAACACCGGGCAATATGAGATAACAGGAGGAGTTTACCCTTCATTTCAGCCCTGGGCTATTCCCCTGCTATTAAAATGGAGCCGGATGGATCCGGTGAGTGAAAAAGAAATAGCACGGAATGAAGTGGTTTATAAACTGCAACACAACCGTAATCCCTATGTGGATTATCCGCAGTTGGTGGAATACATTTGGGGGAATATGAAAGACAGTATCTTTAGATTTACGGTAGAACCAACATCGGTAAAGGTCCTGCCTGTGAGTCGCAAGTTAACGGTTAGCCCCAATCCGGCAAAAGATCAGATTCAATTAAATTTTGATGACAATACCGGGACCTTTCATTATAGCATCTATTCCCTGACAGGTTCATTAGTCCTATCGGGGACCGGTACTTCAGCACCGATCACTGTATCCGGCCTGTTGCCGGGAGTATACTCATGTATTGTGGAAGCCGATGCGGAGAAGTTGGTGAGCAAGTTAATCATCCTGTAATACTTATATCTATCCGTTTGCATCACCCTCTGGAGGGAGATCAATGATCTGTTCCATCCGCCTGACAACCTAACCGATAACACAGAATACCGGCCCCGACGACAATACCGCCGGGGCCGGTATTGTTTCCAGTGACAGCTTCTCTTGGCGAGAAGGTGTCACTGAGCGTGAACAAAAAACTTTTAATTAAGTTATACTAGTACACCCTCAAAAAAACAAATGATATGCCAAGCAGAAACACAGAACCGGAAGAGACCATAGGTAAAATTGTGATTGCCGATTTCAGGGCAGCAGGGATATTTAAAAATGCAGGCATTGACTGTTTCAACGAGGGTGAAAAAAGCGTGGAACAGGTGTGCCTGGAGAGAAACACCGACCCTGACTGGGTAAAAACCCAACTATTGGAACTGAAACAAACCACCGGCAACCCGGGCAGCAAATACAACGATTGGAATATCGGGTTGCTGGCCGATTATATTGTAAGTACACATCATAGTTTTGTAAAGATGCGGCTGCCGGACCTGGTATTTTATATGAACAAGATTGAATCGGTAGATGGTGTGCACCATCCCGAACTGATTGAAATAGCCGTGCTGGTGGAAAATGTCAACACCGAAATGCTAAAACACCTGCAAAACGAAGAACAAGTGCTATTCCCGGCCATCAAAGAAGTCCTAAAAACAAATCTTCCGGAAACAAAAGCCATCATACTGTCGGAGATTGGACGCATGAAGGAGGAAAAGGAGTACGCGGGAGCCATGCATAAAATCAATCTATTGACTTCAAACTACAGGGTGCCGGAAGATGGGAGTGCCAACTACAGGATAGTACTTCAACTGCTCAGCCAGTTTGAGGATGACCTGCATATCCACGTACATCTGGAAAATAACATTCTGTATCCGAAGGCATTGTTGCTATGCAACTAGGTTTCTGTTCAGTATAACGGTATGCATTATTTATCCGACAGACCGCCAAAGAAGCCGATGTCCGAAATCAGCCACTAAACGTTGCATTTACGGGTTAACATAGAATAGAAATAAGTGAGATTAAATCCTTCCTCCTGATACCCGATTTTGTCATATTATTGGGTCAGTATTTGATACTGTTTATTTAAGGTATACTTTGGCTCGTATTTTGTCGGTTATCATTAACAAGAATCTTAATAAAAAAACAGATATGGAAACAGCAACCAAGAATCTCGAAAACGACCATGTGAACATCTTACGGTTGATAGATGTGATGGAACAAATGGTGCTTACCGTCAGCACCGAACTTTCGCATATAGAAATGGCGGTAAGCCTGATAAAGAATTATGCGGATGGTTTTCATCATGCCAAGGAAGAAAAATTGCTTTTCCCGATGTTAGTCACCAAGGGATTTTCGAATGACCAAGGTCCCGTAGCGGTAATGCTTCATGACCACGTGGAAGGAAGACTCTTCGTGAAAGAGATGACTGAAACCATTGCCACTATCAAACAAGGTGAAAGTTCAGCCTTTACCAGGCTGTATGAAAACATGCAGGGCTATATTGATTTGCTCAGGGCGCATATCAGCAAGGAAAACAATGTTCTTTTCCGCATGGCAGACGAGGCTCTGACCCCGGAAGAGCAGCTCGCCCTATTAACCGGGTTTGCGGCAGTGGAAGCGTCAGATATAGGAAGTGCTCAACTGGATAGATTTATGACTGAAATAGATGGACTGGAAGCAATCTACAAATCATGAATTCAGAGACAGCTTTACTCCTGCTAACATAATGGACTTGACTTAGAATAGACCCCGCAAAAAGTCAGGCCTGCCAAGATGGCCATTCCAGGAACCAGAAGAACAGCTTTTATCAACTCACCTGCTTAGTGTCTGAGATTTTACAGTGTAGAGCAGGCTGATACAAGCAACACTTTTTTTATCGGTCCCGACGCAAATAACTTCGGGGTCGGATAAGAAACATAAAGGCGGCTTCGATTAATCGAAGCCGCCTTATACTTAAATATGAAGTTCAATACCGGATAGTGATATCTCTTTCTTCCAACTATCTTTATACTGACTATCTTTCTACCTACTTTTAACTTATTTAATGTCCCCTTCGGCAATCAGGTATTCGGCAATCTGAACAGCATTCAGGGCAGCGCCTTTTTTGATCTGGTCGCTGACACACCAAAAGGTAATTCCATTGGGGTTTGAAATATCCTTACGGATACGTCCTACATGGACAGGATCTTTCCCTGAAAGGAACAAAGGCATAGGATATTTCTTTTCAGCAGGATTATCCATCAGCTCTACTCCCGGAGCAACCGAAAAGGCTGCACGGGCTTCTTCCACCGAGATCGGTTTTTCTGTTTCAGCCCATACACTTTCGGAATGCGCACGAAGGGCAGGAACACGGACACACATGGCACTTACTTCAATGTCGGAATGCATGATTTTACGGGTCTCATGATACATTTTCATTTCTTCCTTGGTATATCCGTTATCGGTAAACACATCCACCTGTGGAATGACGTTATAAGCCAACTGGTAAGCAAATTTGCTTACTGTTACTTCCTCGCCAGCCAACACTTGCTTGTATTGCAATTGAAGTTCATCCATGGCCGCAGCACCTGCACCACTGGCTGCCTGATAGGTAGCTACATGAATACGTTTGATGTGGGAAATACTTTCCAGGGCCTGTAAAGCCACTACCATTTGAATGGTGGTACAGTTCGGATTAGCGATAATGCCACGGGGACGCATTTTGGCATCAGGAGCATTCACTTCGGGAACTACCAACGGAATATCTGTATCCATGCGAAAAGCGGAAGAATTATCAATCATGACAGCCCCGAATTTGGTAATATCGGCAGCAAATTCTTTTGATATGCCAGCTCCTGCGGAGGTAAATACAATATCGAACGGTTTAAAATCATCACCGTGTTTAAGCTCTTTGACAGTGAGTTTTTCACCCTTAAAGTCATAGACACTCCCAGCACTACGTGACGAACCAAAAAGGCCCAGCTCCGTCAATGGGAAATTGCGCTCCTGGAGCACTCGTAAAAACTCTTGTCCAACGGCACCACTGGCACCTACAATTGCTACTCTCATCGTGTTTAAATTTAGATTCCCCATATCCTTATACAGGTACTGGTGGAAAGTTATTTAAAAAATATGTTCTTTTAGTAGCCGGATATATATTTATTCCATAAAAAACAAAAACAAAGCATATGTGTTTTAATGAAATCAATTTCTATCGGTTACCTGGATACTCAAAACTTCCTGTATTTCGGATTTATTCCATGATTAGGGAGGAAGGGGCGTTTGAATACAGACCGCAAAAGTAATTCATTTCAATAGAATTATGACACACTATGAAGAATTTAAGTCTCTTTTTTGTGTTTTTTGTGCCAGTTTTATGTTTTTCCCAGGTGAATGAAACCTTTTCAGATGGGAATTTTACAAACAACCCTGTTTGGACAGGCACTGCTTCCTGTTTCGTGGTGAACCAGGCTTTTCAGTTACAATCTCAAGCCTTGACACCTTCTACTTCCTTTTTATTTACACCTTCCGAAGCCTTTGAGAATGCCACCTGGGAATGTTCCGTAAAAATAACCTATAACCCCTCGGCTTATAATTATGCTTCGTTGTATCTGGCTTCCGATCAGACTGACCTAACTAATGGATGTAACGGCTATTATGTCCAGGTTGGCGGTTCGAATGACGAAGTATCGCTGTATGTTCAGCAAGGGAGTAAGAAGACCAGGATCATTGATGGAAAAGATAAACGTACCGATAATAATGTAGTGGACTTGCGAATCAAAGCAACACGGGATGCTATGGGAAATTTTGCCCTGTATAGCAAACTTGCGGGTGAAAACGAGTTTGTCCTGGAAGGTACCGTAGAGAATAACGCAGTTAAAAGCAGTACTTATGTTGGAGTATTAGTGACCAACACATCGTCGACAGGAAAAGATTACTATTTTGATGATATTGTGGTAACCGGAAATAAGGTTGTTGACAGGGAATCCCCGGTCTGGACAATGTTTAATCTGGAACTGCCGAATAAACTGAACCTGGGTTTTTCAGAGACCATGGATTTTACCCATGCTGGCTATTTTGTAGATCAAGGCATCGGCAATCCTGATTCACAGAGTATTTCGGAAGATAAGAAATCGGTGACATTAAGTTTTGATACGAATTTTGAACATGGAAAGGTTTATACACTGCAAACCACAGGCCTGACTGATGCAGCCGGCAATCCGTTAAGTGTCACAGCACGTACAAATGGAATTACTGAACCGATCGGGACTGACAACCTGATAATCAACGAAGTGATGTTCGACAGTTCGGATAGTTCTGCCGAGTATATTGAAATTTACAACCGATCGGATAAACTGCTGGATGTCTCGGGACTGATAATTACCACCCGAAAGACGGATGGCACTTTGAATACCGGGAACAGCCTGCCGCCGCAAACGGTAATGCTCCCGGACAGCTACCTCGCACTTACTTCCGATGCCGGTAAAGTAAGGTCCTACCATGCCTGTCCCGAAGGAAGCAACTTGTTGACTATCGATTGGAATCCACTGAACAATGAAAGTGCCACCCTGGTGCTTGCCAATCCGGCGAAGGACACGCTCTACGACGAGCTTACCTACCATGCCTCCTGGCATCATCCGCTGGTAAAGAACACCAAAGGAGTATCCCTGGAACGTATAAATCCGCTCTTGCCCACCCAAAATCCCGAATCATGGCATTCGGCTGCTTCGGAGGTAAGTTACGGAACGCCAGGATATAAGAATTCACAATATCGGGATATCAATTCAAGCGGAGAAGTGGAGAAAACAGTATGGGCAGAGCCTGAAAGCTTTTCACCGGATAACGATGGAGTGGATGATGTCTGCTTCATCCATTACAAGACCGATGCTGCCGGATATGTGGCCAATATCATCATTCTCAATGCTGTTGGGGTTCCCGTTTGTCGGTTAGCGTCCAATATCTTACTCTCCACAACAGGTTTTCTAACCTGGGATGGGAAGACCGATAACCGAAAGAATGCAAATGTAGGAATATATATCCTTTATTTTGAGCTGTTTAATCCAAATACAGGAAAGGAAACAACTTAAAATGCCAATTGTTGTATCATCTCGATAATTTCGAATTATTAACATGCTATTGTCCAACAAATCAGCTATCTTTGCAGCGTTTTTTGAAGTAAAAAGAAATATTAATTCACAACAAAGTAATAATGGAGAAAGTAAGTTATGCATTGGGTTTAAGTTTGGGCAACAACTTGTTAGGTAGCGGAGTGAACGCTTTAGATTATGCTCAACTGGCTCAGGGAATTCAGGACGTAATGGAACAAAACAAAACGAAAATGAGTTATGAAGAAGCTCAAACAGTTATAAATGATTTTTTCCAGACCCTTCAAGCTAAAGCAGGTGGAGAGGCTCAAAGCGAAGGTATTGCCTTTTTGGAAGAAAACAGCAAACGTGCCGAAGTGGTCACACTGGAGAGCGGGCTGCAATATGAAATCATGACAGAAGGCTCCGGTGCTACTCCAACAGCATCTGATAAAGTCAAAGTACATTATCACGGAACGTTAATCGACGGAAAAGTGTTTGATAGTTCAGTGAATCGTGGGGAACCTGCCACTTTTGGTGTAACGCAGGTGATCAACGGCTGGGTGGAAGCTTTGCAGTTAATGCCGGTGGGTTCTAAGTGGAAACTCTATATTCCTTCGGAACTTGCCTACGGAGCACAGGGAGCTGGCCAGACCATTGCACCTCATGCCGCATTGATTTTCGAAGTGGAATTACTGGATATCGTCTAGATAGTTATAATTTACAATAAAATCATAATCGATCCTATCAAACAATTAGAAAAACAAGTATGAAAAAAACTGTATTATTTCTTGCTGCAATAAGTTTAGCCTTTGCATCAACGGAAGCAAAAAGTAAGAAACCTGAAAAAACTATTATTCAGGTTCCGGTAAACGTATTAGTCACTGATGTTGATTCCATGAGCTATGCACTTGGTTTAAATGTTGGATCCGACTTTTCAAAAAACCTGAAAGGAATTCCCGGAGGTAAATCCAATATCGATTTGTTGATAAAAGGTTTTACTACCGCTATGCGAGGTGATTCATCCTTGATGAAACCTGAAGTAGCCATGGAATTCTTTAAAAGCTATATTGCAAAAGCTGCGTCAAAGGATGCAGATTTAAAGAAAGCAGCCGGAGAAAAGTTTTTATCTGAAAACAAAACAAAGGACAGTGTAAAAACTACTGCAAGTGGATTACAATACAAAGTACTTGTTGCAAAAGAAGGAACTAAACCCCAGGCAACCGACTCCGTAAAAGTTCATTATCAGGGTTTCCTGGTTGATGGAACAAAATTCGACAGTTCAGTTGATCGTGGCGAACCCATTACTTTCCCGTTAAATCAGGTTATACCGGGTTGGACAGAAGGCGTACAATTAATGTCAGTAGGATCAAAATATAAATTCTTTGTCCCTTACGCTTTAGGATATGGAGAGAAAGGTGCCGGAAACGGAGCAATTCCGGGCTTCTCAACGTTGATCTTCGAAGTGGAATTGCTGGATATCAAACCACTGAAAAGCGTTACTCCGGTAGCTACAACAAAACCTGCGGCAGTTACTAAAGTAGTGAAAAAAAGTACTGCTAAACGGGCAAAATAATTAAGGCTGACTTCACTGTTAGCTCTAAAAAAGAAAACAATTAAAAAATTCATAAATTAGAAATCAAATGAAAAAACAAAGTATTTTATCGTTGGTAGCTCTGGTTGCCATTTTCGTGCTTACTTCGTGTAATAAATACGAAGCAAAAACTTCAACACTAAAAACTCAGAATGATAGTTTGAACTACTCGCTGGGGCTGGCAAATGGTGATGGTATAAAAAACTATTACATGAAATCAGATTCTTCGAGCAAGCCAATCATTGCATTAATGAATGCCTTGGACAAAGCTTACAAACCGGGAGCAAACAAAGGTGAAATGTATAAATTGGGTATGGAAATCGGAAATTCATTTAAACAACAAAAAGCTAAAGGCTTGATGGGTGATTCAACACTTGTATTCAACGACAAGTTAGTAAAACAAGGCCTGGTAAATGCATTGAATGGTTTTAGCAAAGGGATGACCGCTAAAGAAGCACAGGAATATATCCAAAAAACCATGAAGAAAATGCAAGAAGAAAAAATGAGACAACAAATGCCTAATATGCCTCAACAAGGACAAGCTCCACAAGGACCACAAGGTCAACCAGCTCCACAACAGGCTCCACAACAAGCACCACAACCAGTTAAATAATAGTTCAACAAAATAATAAAAAACAGAAAAATGAAAAAACTGAATATATTCATGGCGGTGGCCTTGGTAGCCGCATTTGCATTTTCTTCGTGCGATAGCAACAAAGCTAAAATGCCAACCTTAAAAACACAACTTGACAGTTTGAACTATGCGTTTGGACTTGCAAACGGTGATGGCATCAAAAACTATTATATTAAAGGTGACTCAGCCCAAAAATCAATCAAAGCTTTACTAGCCGGTCTGAACGAAGGCATGAAGGGTAAAATTGAAAAAGGCAGTACTGAAATGGTTGACTTAGGAACAAAAATCGGTTCTTCGTTGAAAGACCAAACAAAATCAGGCTTAATGGGTGATTCTACTTTGAAAGTTGATATCAAATTGATTAAACAAGGATTGATCAACGGATTACGCGGATCAAAAATTCAAATGACACCGGTACAGGCTCAGGAATATCTTCAAAAAACCATGTCTGCATTGCAATCAAAGAAAATGGAAAAACTTTATGGCGGCAACAAAACAGCAGGTGAAAAATTCTTAGCTGAGAATGCTAAAAAGCCAGGTGTTAAAACAACAGCAAGCGGTTTACAATATGAAGTAATCAAACAAGGTACAGGAGCCCTTCCTACCGATACCAGCAAGGTTAAAGTGAATTATCATGGCACCTTGATTGATGGAACTGTATTTGATAGTTCTGTTGATCGTAAGGAACCAATCGTATTCCAGGTTAACCAGGTTATCAAAGGTTGGACAGAAGCATTAAAAATGATGCCTGTAGGTTCAAAATATAAATTGTACATTCCTCAGGGATTGGCTTACGCCGGTGCTGATCGTGGTAAAATCAAACCTTTCTCTATGTTGATTTTTGAAGTGGAATTAATCTCGATTGAAAAATCCATGCCGCAACAACAAATGCCACAACAACAAATGCCACAACCAACACGTTAATAATTGATTGCTTTCAATTATGAACTAAAAATTTAAAAAAGCCGGAGTATATATACTCCGGCTTTTTTATTTATCAAAAAGATAGAAAAAATGATCATATATCTATACTATATACTAATAAAACAGTTTTAAGTGGATAAAATCTTTCATTTATCATTTATTTTGTATAATTTTGCTGCCTATATGATAAACATTAATCAAAAACCATGGAAAAGATAGATCAACTTGACAGAAAAATTCTGCAGATCATTACCAAAAATGCCCGTATGCCTTTTAAAGACGTGGCGGAAGAATGCGGTGTATCCCGCGCAGCTATTCATCAACGGGTGCAACGACTGATCGACATCGACGTGATAACAGGATCAGGATATACCGTGAATCCGAAAATGTTGGGATTCCAGATGTGTGTATACATTGGCATTACTCTTGAAAGAGGCTCCATGTATAAAGAAGTGGTAATGGAACTTGAAAAAATCCCTGAGATTGTCGAATCACAATATACGCTGGGAAATTATACTATTCTGATTAAGCTGTATGCCAAGAATGATGAACACCTGATGGAATTGCTGAACTCACGTATCCAGGAAATTAAAGGGGTAGCGACAACTGAAACGCTCACTTCACTGGACCAACGTATCAAAAGAACAATTCCGATTGAATAATATAGGTGGTTTATACAAACAAAAATAGCAGACTAGCTATTCGTAAAAAAAAACATTAAACAATGACAGAGGAAGATATAAATGGAATAAGCAATTCATCGTTTGACAAAGCTGTTCAGAAAAGCAAATTGTTAGAAATGGATTTATATAAAAATCCTACTAAGTACAGAGTTCTTACAGGAGATAGACCAACAGGAAATTTACATATTGGGCATTATTTTGGTTCAATTCTTAACCGCGTAAAATTACAAAATATAGGCGTAGAAACATATATTCTAATTGCAGACTATCAGGTATTAACAGACCGTGATGTTTTCAAAGATATTTCAAAGTTTGTATTTGAACTTACATTAGACTATTTAGCTTGTGGTTTAGATCCAAAGGAACATAAAACCTACATTTTCCCACACAGTCATATTCCGGAATTAAATCAACTATTGGTACCATTTTTATCACTGGTATCTCTTTCGGAACTAAATAAGAACCCAACGGTAAAAGAGGAGATTTCCGCTTCCGGAAAAGAAATTATCAATGCAGGAATGTATACCTATCCGGTACATCAGGCAGCAGATATTCTTTTTTGCAAAAGTAACGTTGTACCTGTTGGCAAAGACCAATTGCCACATATAGAATTGACCCGAACGATTGCAAAAAGGTTTAACACCAAGTTTAATACCAATTTGTTTCCTGAACCGATAGGACTGTTAAGTGAATCCCCCATGATTCTGGGACTGGATGGGAATCAAAAAATGAGTAAGAGCAGGAATAACAGCATAATGATTAAAGCAACTGAAGACGAAACTTATAAGTTGATTAAATCAGCAAAAACCGACTCCGAAAGACATATCATATTTGACCCTGTTAATAGACCGGAGGTTGCTAATTTACTCAGGTTGTCATCCCTTTGTTTGGGAAAAAGCCCGGAAGAGATAGCAACAGAGATTGGAGATTTAGGGTCCGGTAAATTAAAACAAATAACAGCGGATGCACTAAACAGCTATTTCAAAGAAATACGGGAAAGACGCATTCAACTGGAAATGGATAAATCTTATGTAAGGAGTATTTTGCAGGATGGAATAAAAATGGCAAGACAAACTGCAACTGAAACATTAAGTGAAGTTCGTGAAGCTATGAATATGATGATTTAAGGATACATACATTTTCTTTGTTGGCAGTTAGACGTTTATTCACAAACAGTCACAAAATCACAACTCAATAAATCTATTCCGGGTAAATAATACTCTTCAGATTCTATACGTGGATATGAAAAAACAACTCACGGCAGATATGATTCTTTCATGATATATTCCGCGAACGCACTAAAGCCTTTTTAAGCAACGAAGAGTATGTTTCGAAAGGGAGTTATGCATTGGAAAGGAAAAACGCAGGAGAGTGTTGCTAAAGCCATTCGTGAGGTGCGTAAGATTGTGGGGTGTGTAATTATAATTTAATGATTCCGCAAGCGGGATGTCACTACGTTCCGTTGGTTAATTTGTTGATTCTGTTGATTAAGTTAATTAGTTGTTGGGAGAGAACAGAGTATAGGAAGTTATCAAAAAAGGCTTTTCCCAAACTGGGAAAAGCCTTTTTTGATAAGAGAAATCACGAAACAGAAGTAAGCTTTAATTCAGAATAAACCTTTCCACTACTTCAGCAACACCATCATTGTTGTTCGATGCCACAATATAATCGGCATGATGGCGTAATTCTGCAGTTACATTGTCCACCCAGATACCCAATCCCGCATATTGTACCATGGTCAGGTCATTACCGGCATTGCCCACTGCAATAACTTCACTTTGTTTGATGCCCAGTTTCCGGGCTAATAAATCAATGCTGGCTGCTTTATCAATACCCTGAGGCATTACTTCCAGGAAAAACGGTTTGGATCGTGACACGCTCAGGTCGGTTCGTTCGGCTTTTAGTATTATTTCTATTCCTTTCAGATAATCTGGATGTTCCAATAGGATGCATTTTACAGCCGATGAGGTAACTTCAGATTTGAAAGAGTTGACTTTGCGATGCGGCATGCCTGTCAGATTTACTTCTATATCAATGTATTTTGAGTTGGTTTCCGAAACGACCCCTTTATCGGAATACGTAATAATGTGGACATTATTCTTGACACTAAAGTCGTACAGGCTATGAATCTCCGTTTTGGTAAGACTGGTTTCAAAAAGTACTTCGTTGTCTTTCATCGAGGTAATCGTTGCACCATTGAACGAAATCATATACGAATCGTACTGCTCAAGTTTTAATTCTTTTGCATATCGCATCATGGAAGGAGTTGGTCTTCCCGAAGCGAGGACAACTTTAACACCCTGTTTTTGAGCCTGTATCAGCAATTCTTTGTTACGGTCGGAAATGCTGAAATCATCGCGGAGCAAAGTGTCGTCCAGGTCGAGAACCAACATTTTATAGTTTCCTTCAAGTG